>JADMIO011482765.1_pt1 | contig 84331 bp, 93 predicted proteins | sample 8958161 | NCBI WGS metagenome assembly JADMIO01 (sample SAMN16585339, study PRJNA669376) | soil metagenome | isolation source: Crop rotation soil | place: USA: Cullars Rotation, Alabama | collected 2011 | reverse complement strand
AGGTGAGCCAGTGTGATTACATTTGCGGCCTAACTGTGGCCAGTCCAGTTACGCTGGAGTCACTAGTATTTAGGTGACACTATAGAAGCGGCCGCGACAACTTGTCCACGTGGAATTCTAAGCTTAGGATCCCAATGTGCTGGAAAGCTTGTTGCGCAAGGATGGCGCGATCTTTGTATCGAGTGATTACCGCGAACTCGCCAATTTAAGACACGTTATGAACGACATTTTTGGAGAAGAGAATTTTATCGCGGTCGTCAGCGTCGTAAGTAATTGGAAAGGTCGAAGTGACGATAAATTCATCGCCACGGCGAACGAGTTCCTGACAATCTTTCAAAACGGATCATTTGAATCATATGGCTTGCCGCTCTCGGAAGAATATCTCGCGAGTTATACAGAACGAGATAAAGACGGTAAGCCATTCCGTTTGATCGGACTTCGAAAGCGTGGCGCTGGCGCTAAGCGATCAGATCGACCTAACATGTTCTATCCATTCTATGTGAACCCCGAAACTAGCGACGTGTCTATCGACCAAAGTGCGGACTATCGTGAGAAGGTTTTGCCGCAACTATCAGATGGAAGCGATGGTCGATGGCGGTGGGGCAAAGATACTGCGAAGGAGAACATACAATACCTGATGGGTCGAAAAGTGTCAGGAACTGATCGGTGGGACGTCTTTGAAAAGGACTATCCTGAAATCGACGGAGAATTTCGAAGAATTAAACCGAAGAGCATATGGAATGAAAAGGAAGTCGCTAACGAAGCTGGCACGCTCGAGTACAAAGAGCTGATGAGCGGTATTCCATTTGACAACCCCAAGCCCACAGGCCTCGTCCGCAGGTGCTTGGAGCAAGCTACCAAATCCGATGATCTTGTACTAGATTTCTTTGCGGGGGCCGGGACAACTGGACATGCCGTCTTAGACGCCAACACTGAGGAGAATACCGATCGGAAGTTCATTCTCGTGCAGCTACCGGAACCGACTGGACAAAAAGATTTCCCCACGATCACTGATATCACGAAGGAACGAGTTCGTCGCGTTATCAACAACCTAAACGAGGGAAGGGCCCAAGAATTGGCACTCGAAAAAGCGGTGGAACTGGATCGTGGCTTCAAAGTTTTCAAACTGCAAAGCTCGAATTTCAAAACTTGGAACGCAGATGTCCCTCCTGAAGCAGAGGCCGTGTCAAGCCAACTTGAAATGCACGTCAATCATATCGTCGCCGGCCGCAAACAGGAGGATCTCCTTTATGAAATCCTGCTAAAAAGTGGCTTTGCCCTAACCACTCCGATCGAGTCGCTTGAGCTGGCTGGCCAGACCGTCTTCAGCATTGAGAAAGGTGCGATGCTTATCTGCCTAGAGAAGACACTCACGTCAGATGCGATCAACGCAATGGCAGCCCAAAAGCCCCAACGAGTTATCTGCCTCGATGAGGGATTTGCCGGCAACGACCAACTCAAAACCAACGCTGTACAGACCATGAAAGCTAAAGGCGTGGTCAAGTTTCAAACTGTCTGATCAATCTCCTCGCACGGCTCCTTGGCGATGAAGCTCCAATTTGATCCTGATCAAAGGTTTCAACTCGACGCGGTTAGCGCGGTTGTCGATCTCTTTGACGGCCAGCCGCTCAATCAGGGAGATTTTGAGATCTCCTTCGATGCTCAGGGCCAGGGACTGTTTGCCAGTCAAGTTCAGACCGAGCTCGGCATCGGTAATCGGTTAATTCTTGAGCGCAAAGGAATCCTTCAGAACCTGCAAAAAATACAAGAGCGCAATGAGCTCGATGTGGACGAACATTTAATCCCGCAAGCATACGACGCAAATGCTCCGGCACCGCTCAATTTCTCAGTCGAAATGGAGACCGGAACGGGGAAGACGTATGTTTATCTTCGCACGATTCTCGAGCTGAATCGAAAGTATGGATTCAAGAAATTCATTATCGTTGTTCCAAGTGTCGCGATCCGTGAGGGCGTGCTGAAGAATCTGGACATCACGAAGGAACATTTCAAAGCACTCTATAACACCGAGCCTGAATCCTTCGTTTACGACGCCAAGAAGGTGAACCGACTGCGCCAGTTCGCGGTTAGCAATCAGATCCAGATTCTGGTTATCAATATTGACGCTTTCCGCAGAAACTTCACTGGAACTGAGGCGGAACAAAAAAGTAACGTCATCTACAAGGAGAGCGATCGATTGTCTGGTCGCCAACCAATTGAATTCGTCCGCGCCACAAATCCGATCGTCATCATCGACGAACCGCAAAGCGTCGATAACACAGAAAAGGCACAAGAGGCGATTCGTGCTCTCAATCCTCTTTGCACACTCCGTTATTCCGCGACGCATCGAAATCCGTACAATCTCGTTTATTCATTAGACCCGATCCGGGCGTTTTACCTTCGATTAGTCAAACAGATCGTCGTGGCCGGTGTCACTGGTACCGGTGCTCAAAACGATGCCTACGTTCGTCTCGTTTCAATTGATCGTCGTAATGGCATCAAGGCTAAGATTGAACTCGACGTCCACACTGGCGATGGACCGAAGCGGAAGAAGAAGACGGTTAGGAACAACGCCGACCTTTTTGTCGTCTCAGAGGAACGAGCGAATTATCGGGATGGCTATCTCATCACTGAAATTAACGGCGAGCCAGGAAATGAATTTATCCAATTTAACAGCGGGAAGACATTGGTCCTCGGTCAAGAGCTGGGAGGAATCCGTGCTGATATATGGAAGACGCAGATCAAGAACACGATCCGGCGCCATCTCGATAAAGTGGCAAGTTTGAACGGGCGCGGAATCAAAGTGCTTAGCCTGTTCTTCATCGATAAAGTAGCGAATTACCGGTCTTACGACGAACAAGGCCAACCAGTAAAAGGCAAGTTCGCGCAGGTTTTCGAGGAAGCGTTCGCCGAGTTAACCGCATTGCCCAAATACAAAGATCTTCTGCCATTTCCGGTAGAGAAACTGCATGACGGCTATTTCGCCCAAGATCGGAAGGGCGTGTTGAAGGACACAAAGGGCGACACGCAAGCTGACGATGAAGTTTACGATAAGATCATGAAGAATAAGGAGCAGTTGCTGTCCTCTGATGAGCCTCTGCAGTTTATTTTCAGTCACTCCGCTCTCCGCGAAGGATGGGACAATCCTAACGTCTTTCAAATTTGCACGCTGAACGAAACTCAATCTCCGATGAAAAAGCGTCAGGAGATCGGGCGCGGACTGCGCTTGCCGGTGAATCAACAGGGCGAGCGAGTTTTCGATGACAACGTGAATAGGCTGCTGGTGATCGCGAACGAAAGCTACGAAGACTTCGCTACTAAACTTCAAACAGAATACGAAGAAGATTGCGGCGTAACATTTGGTAAAGTTCCAGAGCTTGCATTTTCGAGACTTGTTAGGGTCGTTGATGGCGAGGAGAAGGCTCTTGGACAAGAAGCATCAAAACAAATTATCCAATCCCTGAAAGAACGCGGTTTTCTCGCCACGGATGGCAAAATACTTCCAGCATTTGATCCAAAGAAGCCGGAGTTCGATTTAGGGTTACCTGCCGAATTTGCAGAACTAAGCGCAGCAGTCGTCGAAGTGCTGCAAGAATATCAACTTGAGCGGCACATAAAGCGCGATGACGAAGGCAAAAGGCTCGTGTTCAAAAAGGGCATCGAACTGGACGACGATTTCAAAGCTCTTTGGGAACGGATTTCTCCAAGAACGGTGTTCTCGGTCGAATATGAAACCGGGGTATTGGTCTCGAATGCCGTCAAAGCAATCAAGGCGATGGAAAAGATTGAACCCGTCCGTGTGCATGTATCGGAGGCCGAAATCGATGTTGTAAAGGCGGGAGTCGCAGCGCACGTCATTCGGGAAGGCGGAGAAGTGGTCACCTTTCGCGGGGCAGTTCCCGATATCATCGCCTATCTGCAAGGTGAGACTGAGCTAACCCGCTCAACTATCGTCCGCATTCTCCGCGAGTCGGGCCGGCTGGCGGAATTCCTGGTGAATCCGCAACGGTTCATGGATGCGGTTGCAACTATTCTGAAGCAGCAGCTCCACAAGCTGATGATTGACGGGATCAAATACGAAAAACTTGCGGGTGAAGAGTACAGCATGCGACTCTTCGAGGAAGAGGAGATTATTAGCTACCTCAACAATCGGCTCGACGTAAAGAAGAGCGTCTACGACGCGATCGTTTATGAATCTGATGTCGAACGCGAATTTGCTGCCGCTTTGGACAAGCGAGAAGATGTTAAGCTGTTTGTTAAGTTACCGGATTGGTTCAAAGTTGAAACTCCACTCGGGACTTACAATCCGGATTGGGCTGTCTTAAAGCATGACGACACCGTCCTTTATCTTGTGCGCGAAACAAAGGCGACAAAGAACTTCGAGAAACTTCGAAACAGCGAAGCGGAGAAAATTCGCTGCGGTCGCAAACATTTCGATGCACTGGACGTCAATTTTGACGTCGTTACATCCGCCTCCGAGATCTAATGAAAAGGACACTGTGACTTCAATTCAGCGAGTTAGTAGTCTCAGCTGCGATTTGATCATTGTATGAACCAAGACGGAGTTGCCGCAGCTTTTGAGCTTATCATCGAAGGGATTGAGACCATTGCAGAGGAGATCGCTTCGGAGGGCGCGAAGGCTTTCCGAGATAAAGCATATGACGCTGCGCAAAAGCTCAGTGACGATGGCAAACTGCTTCAGGAATTCCGGTCGAAGATCGACGCGATGCTCAAAGATTGGCAGCGCGCTGTCGAAGTCCCGATTCGTCAGCGCTTCGATGGCTCCCGTTTTCAGAGTCTGCTTTTGGAATCAGAGAGAACTGCCGTTGGCACACGCGCTGGTTTGAAACCCACGCGGGCGCATACCAAAGCGCCGAAAAGCCGAATCCGAGTAACTTTCAGCGATGGAACAACGATCGAGGAATATTACGCAGCAGACACATTCGCGTTGGCGATTCGGCATCTCGGACTGGGGCGCGTAGAAAATCTCCGAATGACCCAAAGAAACCTATCGTTGGTCGGAGATATAAGAAGTGATCAGTACGATCAACGTCGTGTCGACGGAAAATATATCGTTACCCACTCGAGTTCGTCCGAGAAGAAAGACATCCTTGATACAATTGCGCGGCGACTCGGCGTCCATTTGGACGTAGTGATTGTTGAAGCGAGGCGGTAGGGCGAACCTCGGTTTGCGCTCGCCAAGTGTTCCAAGAACTGTTTCACCAAGTCTGTGGACGTTGAGTTCTTTGCGGATGATCCCTGCGCCAAGGCGCGACCGCGTCTTGACGGGGTTCTGAGTTTCGGGGTCGATCAGCTGGCAATAGCCTGCGCGTTTTGCACTGGCGCAGGAGTACAAATTCTGCAGCGCCACGCAGATCGGCTAAAACTAAGTAATTCCTTTGTGGTAGTCGCCGCGGCGGAGCCTACCGACTATGCAGCACTCAAGGGTCTGCATGATCGAATCGAAGGCCATCTTTTCGTCCATTGGGGAATGCTCTCGCCGATTGAGATCAGAGCTGGTCCCGCGCTCATGCACACCAAAGTATTTTATGCGCGGCGAGGTGACGACTGTCTCCTCTGGACCGGTAGCCATAATCTAACCGGAAATGCCACTCAATCGGGAAATTGCGAAGCCGCCGTTCTGTTGCATGGCAAGGCTAACGAGAAACCCTTCGTTGACGCATTGCTGCACCTTCGACGGTGCCGTGATCAGGCCAAGCTTTATGATCCCGAGACCCCGCCTCTGCCCGGACCAGCGCGTGTAGATACAATTGTTATTCATGCCGAGATCGATCAGATTCCGGCCACTACTTTGCCCTGGCATGTCCAGCTTTGCCTAAATTCAGCAGAATTTGACAAACTACTCGCGCCGCCGGCCGAGGTTCGGCTCTTTCTTTATTCGAAGGGCTCGCTCGCACGCGGTTGGCAAAATACTTTTCCGATTGCAGCATATGCCGGCTCCCTAACTGGTCAGAACCTCACGGATCGTAACCCACGGGCACTTCTTGTCGGCACTCCGGCAGAATGGAGAGCTGCAAACTTTGGCATTTGCGAAGAGCGTGGCGTTCTTGTGTTTGATGCCGCCAAACCGCTGGGCTCGTCGGTCACTACTCAAGCATTAATCACTCTCGATCACGCTTCAGATCCGACGGAAACCTTGGTCCCGGATGCACCAAAACTAGAAGCGGTCGTTGTTCCCGGCGAGGAAAGCTTCGTTCCGTTAGATCCCGATATGCGTGACTATTTCAAAAAGCGTTCCGTTGCGAACCAGATGTTGATTCGCCAACCCGTAGAAGACAGACGCCTCGTGATCAAAGCATCTGTGCAAGATATTAGGACTGCCGATTATCAAAAAATCCAAGACGAAATTGCACCAAATCGACTCATTCCCTTGGAACTAGAGGACGTCCCGAGAGCAAAGCTTGAGAAGCGTCACCCATTCATTGTCAGAGCGAAGTATCGAATCGGCGGACCGAAGATCTACTAGGTTCGTTGCTCCTTGCCAGCAGGCTTGTCGCGCATCATTCTTCAAGCAGCGTCACCTAACAGCTTCGCCCTATGGAGATCACCCCTGATGGTTACTTTCTTGAACTCTGGTCAAAGAACAGAAACGGCGAGATCGTTTATCCGTACCTGAAGACGAAGCGCGGTGAGCTGGGAAAAGGATTCGACGTCTCCCCGACCGGCAAGAAGCCGGACTACCGACTCATGAGCCCAGAAGAGTTTCTCGATCTGCTTGCCAAGGGCGCATTCAAGACTCAAGGCCACATTCGAATGCAACCGCGCAATGCCAACGCCGCAGGCAAGAGCGGTGGATTTCTTATCCCTAAAGCAACTATGAGTGATCGGCTTTCAGAGCATCTTCGCACGCGCGTTTCGGCCGGAATTTGAGTGTTCGGTCCATGCACTACCGATCGCGCTACGGAGTTCCGTGGATTGGGGGCAGTTAGTCGTGTTTACCCAAATCGGTTGTCTCGTGCTCTTTTTGATTCCGCCCGGCCTTGTTATGCTGAGGTTCTGGCGACGCGCTTGTCGCCGGAAGGAAGAAACCAAGATCCCGTTCGTTGAACTACCCAGACGACCGGCGGGAGAAGGAGCACGACTCCGAGCAGCCGAGCTCGACGGGCGAATCGATGAATGGCTTTTGGGACTGGTAATCATTCCCGTCTTCTTTGCCTTCGGGTTGATCCTAAAGCCAGATGTTGTAGTTCTGGTTGCCGGAATCCTTGCTTCAGTAGCCTATTCCTCGTTCGCTTATTGCCGGCTCAGCGCTCTTTTGGAAAAGCGCTCTGCCTATCAGCTTGGTTTCGAAGGAGAGCGTTACGTCGCCGAAGAGCTGAACCAGCTGATGGCGGAAGGATTTCGAGTCTTTCACGACGTGCCATTCGGTAATCATAATGTGGATCACGTTATCGTCGGCCGATCTGGCGTATTTTCAGTCGAAACCAAAACTCGGCGAAAGCGCGCGATCGATGGACGCGCCAAACACAAAGTCACTTTCGATGGTACGCGGTTACAGTTTCCGAGCGGCTACAACACTGAATGGTTAGACCAGTCACGCTTAAACGCGAAGACCCTTTCAAAGTGGCTGCGATCGGCGACAGCTGAACCAGTAACCGCGATTGCGGTTCTGACGATTCCAGGATGGTGGATTGATCGTACTGGGCGAAGCGACGTTCATGTTCTGAATCCAGCGGAGATTCGCGGCGTTGTTGCAAACGGCGGATCAATGCTCTTCGACGACAAGCAAGTCCAACGGATTGCCCATCAACTAGCCGAAAAGTGTAAACTGTCTATGGAATAGTCTGCTACAGACAAAGCACGCGCGTTCGCGGGGCATTCGCCACTATGAGCTCGCAAGCAGTCCACCGCGGCTTTTAACATTGTCGATCCTTCTGCGACGGTCGGACAGCCGATGTCCAACCGGCCGCGGTAGATTAAGACCATGGCTGATACAGCTTTAATCGCAGAAATCGCGAATTCCGTTGCCAACGAAGGTCTGGACCGGATCGAACGTCAGCGTTCGCTTGATGATCTCGTTTCTCGAGCATTGGCCTATCGCACAGGACCAGAAGTAAAGCAGCTCTTCGATTTTGTTCACCGGTTCCCGTATATCGCACCCTACAACGCAATGCTTTTGTATGTGCAGAATCAAGGCATTCGATTCGCTCTTCGAGCTCCTGTGTGGGAAAAGAAGTATGGCCGTCGAGTACGACTTGGCGCTCGGCCTTATGTGATTCTTCAGACAATGGGACCCGTCGCGTTCGTTTTCGACATCAGCGATACCGAGCGCGATCCAAACTCATTATTCGATGATGTTCCTGAGGAGATCTTGAATCCTTTTCCTGCTAAGGGCGAGCCGCCACCCTGTGCAATCGACAAGATAATCCTTGCTTGCGCAAAGGTCGGTATTCCTGTCGCGAAGAAAGACTGCGGATCTCAACTCGCCGGTCAGGCGATGCGATTGGGTTCTCGCTTTTTGATAGTATTGAACGAGAAACACACCGAGGCGCAGCGTTTTGGAACCCTCGCGCACGAACTCGGTCACATTTTTTGTGGACATCTCGGGGAAACTGAAGAGGGATTTTGGCCAAACCGTGGAGGGACAAATGATGATGTAAAGGAATTCGAGGCGGAAGCTGTAGCTTATTTGGTGACCGATCGAATGAACCTGGACATCGGTTCAGACAAGTATCTTTCCTCATATCTTACCTCTCGCGAGCAATTGCCTAACTATAGCCTCGATATTGTTTTGAAGGCCGCCGGCAAGATTGAAGAAATGGCTGCGGGTAAGTTTCGTCTGAAGAAACGCAATTGAATGCCTGCCGAGTATCTGTCGATAATAGACCCCGCATATGAAAATTGAGGCAGCAGCAATTCGGAGAGGGCAACAGATTATTGCGACCGGTGTGTCTCATCAACAGGCAAGACTATCTGCGGGCGGAGTCACTGGTGAGCATGGTTTCATCACCGACGCAGGACAGTTTGTTAACCGTATCGAGGCTGCTGCGATCGCACTAGCATCAGGCCAAGCCAAAGAAATCGCCGATCCCGATCTCGGTCTGAGCAGCGACGATCTGGAGTATGATTACCCACCAGAATAGAATCGCCCGCGTCGAGCACGTTTATGCTCTTAACTGTTGACACGACGCTAACACCGCACCGGCTTTCCCTTTTGAGCAGGACGCTCGTTGAGGCGGGAAGCTTTCTTGCGCGATGCTCATACTGACGGTGTTTTGAAGCGCTTCTCTTAGAAGTTCGTCTGCAAGGCGAGTCATGGGTTTTCGTTTGGCTTTGGCTTCGTGATAAAGAGCGCACACCACAAGTCGGCTGAGCTGCGGACTGTAGGGGCGCTCTCTCACGATCGGTTTCCAGTTAGGCATCGCCGTCGTTGCGTGCTGCGGCATGTTCGCGCGCTGTGCCATTGCGTCGGAAGGGAATCGGCGCGCTGAGTTTTAGGAGCTCGTCGATGAACCGACTCGCTTGACGTTTGTCTAGCTGCCGGACCGGCAACTGACACACATTTTGGGCGATGCCGTCCAGGTCGGTCGGCGTGAACTTCTCACGATTCGCCACCTTCTCGATGAACGCGCGTTGCTTGTCGGAACAAGCCCAGGCGTTCGGATCGTCAGGCAAGGGTTTCGGCGCGGGCTTTGCCGAAGAACCATTCACCGTTTTCGGCGGGGCCCCGCTCATGCCGTAGGCATGTTCAGGCACGAAGCCGAAGGTCTTGAGCTGCTCGTCAACGCTGCTTTGCAGCAGCCGATAGAGCCGCTCGTTTTCGCTTTGAAGCTTTCTGAGACTGGAGATCTCAGCCGTTACCGACACTGTGTAGGCGTGGCTTGAATATCCGGGCAGTCCAAGTCGCTTCTGGTATGTCGCTTGGATTTGTAACATGCCTGCGACATACGAAGCCCCGCCTTTGGGGCTTCGAGTCCGGCCGTATTTAAATTGTCAAAGAACAAGAATGACAGCGTAGCTGTCATTGATTCGATATGTGCTCCGTTGCTAAGCGGAAATTAAGCGTAGGTGGTGCGATGTCGTGTTCTCTCGTTGTTCGAAAAAGGATTCCTACTTCAAAAAATGAGGAGGTTCCCCCGGATAGTAGATTTTCTATATTGGTATGATTGAATTTTGGCTAATCGCAGCTCGCAATGGCTGGTCATGATTCAGGATACGGAGAAATCCGCGGCATCGTAGCTGTGATCCATCACAGTCTGTGCTTCTCTCGTGCCCACAGCCTAACCGACGCCGGTAGCGATACGTTTGAAATCAATGACTGCCAGGAAATCGCTCTGAACAAGAATGATGCAGCGGAGTGCTTTCGCAGCGTGCGATTCAAGAAGGCTGGCCATCCAGGCCAGCGCCCAGTTGGTCGAAAATAGGGGTTGTTCTGATCGAAAAGCAAAACGAACACAGCAACTCTGCTACCCGCCAATTTAATCGCGGCAGCCACATTGCGGACGGCTTGATACGCGGGACTGAGATCGCAGGGCAGGAAAGATAATCTGCTAGACGCAAGGGAGAATACTTGATTGGCAACATTCCAATAAGCGGTGCGGGCATACACACGCGGAGCGCACTCGAATCCCACGCGAGGATCTCCTTCGCCTTCACGTGCACAGGAACAAGAGCCTAGGCCGGCTTCGGACCACTTTGTTTCGATTGCGACGAATGCTTCATCGGTAGCGAGAGATAAATCCAGCTTGGTCGTTCGCGGCATCTCGCCTAAATCTGCAGGTGCGAGTGCGTGCTCGAACTTCACAACCGGATTCTGCAATCCAGCCAGTCTTTTGGGTAACTCCAGCGCAGTCCAGAACCACCAAAGCGATCGATCCTGCTCGAGCGCCGAACAAAGCAAAGACAGCCCGAGCATTTGCGATGATCGGCCAGATCGACAGAAGCGGTGCAGTGAACCGGTCGGTATGCGCTTCGTTAAGTGCGAATATCCGGGCGGTAGCGCTGTGGCAATCGTGCGGGCACTGTAAGAATGCTTAAGACACCGGAGGTGCGAGCGCTTTTCAAAGTAGGAAGCATAGTGAGCAATCAACTCGCGCTCATAAACAACGTAGCTAGCTCTGCATTCGGAATCTATTTGCTCTTTGGTCCAATGCGCGAGCGAACGCACAGAATCTTGCATCTGTGGTCGTCATACGAGTTCGCATTTGGCGAATTACGGCGTGTCGACCTTATCGAGCAAATCGTCCCATTTGCATCTCAGCGCTCGCTTGAGCTTACACAGAACAATCAACGAAGGATAGGCTACTCCTCCTTCAAGCTTTTGAAGGTATCGAGTGTGAATGTCCGCATCTTCGGCTAGTTCCTCTTGCGTCAGTTCCGCGCGAGACCGCACACGCGCGAGATTCCGACCGAACTCTCCTAGTGATTTGGCGGCAGTCTTCACAGAGAACGCTGCCGGACAGCATTCTCGACACAGGCATTTCTAACCACGCCCTTAAAGGGCGTGTTCTTTATTGTCATCCTTTCAACGGCGTCCTATGAAGGTGGGGATAGCATGACAATTGATTGGGCATCTGAGTCTCCTTACGGAGTAGCCGAGTTGCTGGCGGAAGTTGACGGATACCGCAACGGAAGCTTGGTGAAGGAGACGGAAATAAAGTGTTGTGTCGCGGATTGTCCTCACTGGCTTCGGCGGCGACGAAGAGGCCAAACAAAATCCGACGGCTTGTTCTGTCCGATTCACGGCATCAGCGTTTCGACGACGCCGACGTACATTTTTCAGGACTATTGGCGAAACTTTATCATCGGCCGCGATCTCTTAAAGAGTGTGACGAAAGTGGAAAGCTGGCGGCTCGGAAACGAAACAAGCGAGGATGCCGTTAGCTGGAACGTTTTTGTCGGGCTTCAGAAATCCGGCGGACTGCGGGAGTGCTTCGAGTTGCTAACCGGAATCACCGGTTGCGCGGAACCGGAGCTTTACCTTTGGGGCAATCGAATTGCGGAAGGCCAATCGCTATCTGTCTTCGACAAACTGAGGGAAGCGCGCGAAAAGTTGGAGTCGCAAGTCGGCATCCCGACCGAGCCTGACATAATGCTTCGAATTCCTGGGCAAGCAATCGTCCTAATCGAGGCGAAGTTCGGTTCCCCAAACGGTCGCTTTGCCGGAAAGGAAGGAAGATTTGGTGGTATTCAGCAATACCTGGCGCGTTATCACGCGAAAACCCCAAACAGCGATCCATTGAATCGGGAGTGGATTGCGAAGCAGGAGCCTGAAAAGATACTCGAGCAGCTTTGCCGTAATGTCGTGTTTGCCCACTGGCTGGCCAGCGATGGGGAAAAGCCTTTCGTCATCAATCTCGTCGACGTTACGTCTCAACCCGAGAGCGAAGATGAATTTCGACGGCACCTTCGGGAAAACAACGTCACGTTTTTCCGGCGCACGTGGGATGATATTTGCCACTTGCCCACGATCGGGACGGAATCGGCTAGTCAACTGCGGACTTATCTAGTTAATAAGACCGTTCATTTACGGAAGGCTTTCAAGATCTCCGGCCTTCCCAGTGTGTGACATCTTTGCGCACCGGCACGCTTCGTTCTTCTTCGAAAATTTTATTATTTTCAGGAGGTAAAGGGATCAGTACTGGATCGGGCTGTCCGCTGCGAAGAAGTCCTCATAGTCGGTGGGGGCTTGGTAATCACCGCGGGGCGGTTCGATTGCCGTGATAAGTTGCCCGTCTTTGTCGTAATCCGAGAAAAGAGGACACGAAGTCTTGAAAACATTTTGCATGATCCAATCAGCGACTTGGCTGCACGCCTCAAACGAGTGTCTTCTTTCATCGGTTCGCGGCTTGCCGGCTCGATGCCATTCGCGGATGACGCTGAAGAGGCAACCGAGATAATACCGTTGGTTCGCTCGGATGTGCGCGAGGATATCACCTTTTCCCTCACGGTATTGGTTCCAAACAAAATTCAGAGGGCGCTTCCTTATTCGAATCGGCCAACAGCGCCGTTGCATAGTGGCCGGCAATATCGGCCAGCCTTTGTCAGGTAAACTATTACTATTGATGAAGAAAAAATGATTGCGAGGATCGACGGCGACTTCGCGGGTGTACATCACACGGGCATTGGCCGATTCGCTAGTTAGGATTTCTTCAAGAAATCTTGAATCAAACTCGCCCTGCAAATTGTCGAGGTTACCGATTCGTATGAATGGGCGACCCCGTACCATTCCTTCGGACAAGCTCTCGTCGATGCTGCCGAGACCCTTGCGCGGTGTCGCGAGATAGGGCGTGTCACCGAAAAAAGCAGTCGTAACTTCGGAAAAATAACTCTTCCCGGTGCCACCCTCTAGAGCGTCCACAAAATTGATTGGAATCTGCGCATCTAAAAGACCGCCCATCGAAATCGCGATGACTATCGGGTAGGCTAGCGCTCGGAACAGATCTGCGTCGGTAAGAAACTTGAAGTCTTCGAAAGCACGAACAATAGCTCGCATTGCCTCGGCCAGAGGGACATCCGGTGGCGGCTTCGTCTTGAGCACATAGACGCCACCCCTAATGGGCCAATACCCGCGGGAGCGAATTTCGAGGTCCCCGTTATCATTTTCGACCAGGATCGGACAACGCGAGACGACTCGTAAAAGCGATAGGTTTTCGCGGGCACGGGAATTGTACATGCCCTTCGCGACTTCTTCAGAACAGCGCCCACGGGCGATGACATAACCGTCGCCGCGCTTCCGATATTCATGAAGTGGACCATCAACCAACTCCAGGCGAGCCCTCAGGCCAGACGGATTAACGGGCGCGATTTCACCGGTCCGTTTTCGGACTTCGACGATCTTCTCGCCTTGAATGAAAAGCTCCTGGCGTTTGGCAAGCTCAATGAAAAATGGTGCGGAACCTTCCTCGAATCCGAGCGCGCCGGATGGCAAGATCCAGATTGGTTTGCCGTTTTGCGAAAACGGCGAGGAGGGCCGCTCCCCAGGCGGAAGGCCGGAATCTACCGGGCCACGGTCAAGATCAGCACGGACAGCTTCTTGCGGGTCATGCTCAGCGGTTTCGACTTCCAGATCGAGATCGGTGAAGTCGTTCCGGAAACTTCCGTCAGGCAACTGCTCGCTGCCCCAGGGGTTGGTCGGTTCGCACGGTGCCTGCGTTACCGGAATTTCTGAGACCGCCGAGCCGTCTGGGAAGTCGTCTGGCATTACTTACTTCGATAATTTGCGTTGATACTTTTTGTGACGACCGGCCGCAACGTCAGGGAAGGGGTCAGGGCGCGGCCGGGATCCGAATTCCAGATAGTGCCATTGATTGTAACTGCCGCTGGCGAGGGCGTCGTTCAGCGCCGTCAGGCGTCGGATTGTCTCGTCCGTATCGTGGGGTTGTTTGCCCTTCGCTTCGTTCATTCTGCACCTCTTTTCCCGAACCGGCGCTCGTACGCCTCCGCAATGAAAGGGATGCAGTAGTCAAGGTCCTCGTCGTTGGTGATCCGCGCGCGCATGTAGGAATTGCGTGCCGGCTTGAGCAAACCGCGCGGATCAAAGAATTGATCGAGCTTTCCGTAAAAGCTCGTGACCAGACCGGGAGTGTCACCCCGGCTCGAAATGGGATAATCAACGTGCACGAAACGCGGCGAAAAAACGATAGAACGATTCTTTTTGAACGCTTGAACACCAGGCATCTTGATCACCTCGTCTACAAAACGCTGGGTCAACTTTTTAGTCTGCGGCGGGTAATCGCGGAATGCTTCATTAACGTTGAATCGGTTCGAAGAAGCATCGGACAGCGCCGAAGCCGAAAGTGATTGGTCGTAGTGATCCGTGAGGATCTTGATACAAACGAATCCAGACTCAACACCGAGACGGGCCGCGTCGGCCGCAAGGCTCCGCTGTGTCCGCGCCGGTAACATTGTCAAAAAGTCGTTAAATTTCATATTGCGGCAGAGATCGTCAGTGATAGTATGTGGGAGCCTGTGGAAGCAAGTGTAAACAGTTTTGTCAGCCCGTCAAGGAATGCTATGGAGCGACCGAAAGGAGCCTAATGCTGCCCTCGAAATCCATCCCAGCTGCGGCAGACAAATTCAGCTTCCTCAATTGTCGACGTCTACCGGCTCGCTTGACTACCTGCGAAACGGCATTGCTCCTAGGCTTTCAAGAGCATGACGTCGCGGTGCTCGTTGCGGGAGGAATGCTCACGCCGCTCGGCCGACCTGTGAGCAACGCTCCCAAGTATTTCGCTGCCGTGGAAGTGGAGGCGTGCGCTCGGAACTCCGATTGGCTTGCTAAAGCAACGCGGATCGTCGCCAAACGCTGGCGCGAGAAGAATTCTCGCCGGCAGCCGGCTCAACTGCGCGCCGCGTAGCGATCGGCTAAGCTACTGCGAGCCAAGCCGGCGTTGCCGGAACGGAACGATCTTCCCGGCCTGAGATTCGAAGTCCTCGAGCGCGGGGCAAATAACCAAAGCGCTCTTCGCGTATGCCTCGTGGACAGCGCGGCTGGTGTGGCCGAGTGCGGCCTGAGCGAAACGCTGTGGATATCCAGCTGCTTTCGCTCGTTCCGCCCAAGCATATCGATAAGAGTGCAGGCTGACCCCCGCCACGCCGGCGATGCGGCAGCGGCGGCGGAATTCCGCAGCTCGATCTTTTGCCGACGAAAGTCTAATCGTCGGAAAAAGAGGACCCGAATCTGCCAAGCTATTCAGAATTCTTCCGAGCTTCGCCCCAATCGTTAGGCGGGCTGGCTCACTCCGGCTGCCTAATTTTTTCCGGCGATAAATCAATACATTGTTAGGACGATCGATGTCTTCCGCAGCCAAATTTGCCGCATCCGTCTGTGCAGCGCCGGTTTCCCACAGCACTTCGTAGTAGGCGCGACGTTCCGCGTTCATTTCGGAGGCGACAATGGCTGCGTGCTCGTTAGCGCTGATCGCGCGCTTGGGGTGCGTGTGGATCTTCGGCCATGCTCGTTTAGGAAGAATTGGCCACGGCAACCAGCTAAGATCGACGGCGAGGTTGTGAAGACGACGCAGGTAATGAGCGACGCAATTGCCATTCGCGTGAATGATCGTCAACAAGTCGTCGCCCATTGTTTCGACCAGCGGTTTGTGGCGTATCCGATCGTACGCTGCACTCGCGAAAGCGCGCTCACATCTTGTTTGCGTCGTTTCGATGCCGTGGGTCGCCATCTCGGACATCACGGCTTGCCAGTCGCGCGCCAGCATTTTCGGATCGTGAGCGGCGAGGTATGTTTGCGCCAGGCGGAGGTTCAACGACGGCTGGCGATCCGAGTCATTCATCGCCATGAGCAAACGTTCAGCCTCGCGACGATCGCGTGTTTTCAAACTGCCCTGACGTGACGAATCGTTTTCCTGCCAATAAAAGACGCCGTTATGCCGCCGATACATTCGGTATTTGAGTTGCACGCATTTCTCCACGTTTAAAGAGAATGCACGTGCCCGAGCTTTCACCGTTAACGAGTAGTCGCGGAGTTGTGCCAGAGTTGGTGCGAATTGTTCGGTTCGCACCCGTTTGCTGGCAATTCTGCTGGCAATTCGCTGTTTTTTCGGTTCCTACAGCTAGAGAAGTGCTTCACCCGAAGCACTTTAAAAAGTGGCTCCAGAGGTAGGATTCGAACCTACGACCAATCGGTTAACAGCCGACCGCTCTACCACTGAGCTACTCTGGATCGTTTACTTCGCGCTCGATTGAGCGAGCAACATTTTGCCTGCGTGCCATCGCACGGCAAGTGCCACTTTCGCCGCAAAAAAATTGCCGCTGCAAGCAGCGGCCAAAATTGGTTGCGGGGGCGGGATTTGAACCCGCGGCCTTCAGGTTATGAGCCTGACGAGCTACCAGGCTGCTCCACCCCGCGTCTTGGGGCACAGGTTATCGTGGATTCGAGTAGACGCAACTCAAAACCTCTTCGGTCGGGATTTAATGTCCGCCAGTCACGGTGTATCCCTGCAATCTCAAATCTTCGGCCAAGTCCGCTTCCATTTGAGCTGCTGCTTCATACGGCATCGGGTTTAGATATTCGTAAAGTTCGGGCATGAGCCGAACGCCATATTTCCGAACAACCCACGCCGACTTGTAACCGTTCCGGTGATTCTCAAAGCGATGGTCAATTGGCAGGCCGGTCATTCCGACGTACACGCACGGTTTGAACGGATCACGCTCCGGATTCAAGCGGACAATCGAGCGATGCCTGGTAACAGCATCATCAAGCAGAATCACGTAAACGCTGTGGTGAAACGTTTTCTTCCTGGATGAGCGTCTCCTTCTTTTCCCCGGCACAGCCGGAACAATAACGCGAAAAGCTCGGCGCATTGCCAATTTCCCAGGGTCGCCGTCTCCGGGAAGGCATTGAGGCCGCATGGCGGAAGCGCTTTGGGGAAAACCGCACTTTGTCTTTATTCGAAACGACGTCTGGCACGGAAAGTTCTGCGTTTGGGGGAACGGGTATGCGGGTTTTGATAGCAGACGATCAAAAAAGTGTGGGGACCAGTCTGGCCTCGCTAGTCGACTGCTGCGAACACGAGGTGGTTGAAGTGGTTGGCTCGGGATTGGAAGCGATCCAAGCTTATTCGCGTCATCACCCCGACGTTGTCTTGATGGACTACTGGATGCCGAAGCTTAATGGTGTAACCGCCTGCCGGAACATCGTGGCAAAGGATCCTGCCGCGAGGGTAATTCTCGTTTCTGGATGGTCGCCAATGGAAGACGCGGCCGAGGCCGGCGCGCTAACCATTCTGGCCAAACCCGTTCGGATCGAACGATTGCGCGAAGCGCTGAATTCCATCCCGCCACAGGCGCCGTCGGAAATCATCGCGGCCTGAGTTCCGTTCGTGACGCTTCAGTATCTCTGGCCTCACTGCCTCTTCGCGTGCGTCTGATACGCGAGCGACTGGAAAGAGCCGAAATGGCGACGAGTGGGAACACCCGAGCCGAGGTTAGGATGAGGGCACGCTCCCGTTAACGTGCTCGATGCAATCCGGATCGCCATCCATTTTGTTGCTGATCTTTTCGGTTTCGGTATCGCCACTCTCCCCAACTTTTCCTCTATAATAAGGCGGGCGATCAAATGCATCGGTTAGGCGCGGATCTTTTGTATGGCGCATGATCCGAAGTAAACGCTCGGAAAGATTCTTCTTCGTATCCGCGTAGGCCGAATCATCGGCAACGTTCTTTACTTCATCGGGATCCTTCCGAAGATCGTAAAGCTCTTCACCCGGCCGTTTGCCATAGTTCAAAGCGAATAACGGATCTTGGCGGTTCGATATGATCCACTCGATGGTTCCGCTGCCGCGCTCGCTGGGATCGGTCGGGAAATGTTTGGCGCTCGGATCTCCACAGGGCCATCGCTCCGGTTTGAAATTCCGAACATAGAGAAAATCCGCGGTCCGAATCGCACGCACCGGATACGGCAGCCGGTCCGGCCGCGCGTTCGGATCATGCCGCTCGCGACCAACCACGACGCAGTCGCGAGTTGGATCGACAACGCCGGACTTTTCCGACCTAAGCAACGGCATAAGGCTTCGCCCATCCATTTCTTTCGAAGCGGTCAGGCCAGCGGCTTCCAGAAATGTCGGGGCAAGATCGACAAGGTTGACGAAATCGTCCACGACGCGGCCCGGCTTTGCAATTCCGTTAGGCCAATGCACAATCAACGGCGCGCGGACTCCCAAATCGTAAACATTCGCCTTGGCTCGAGGCATCCCGATTCCATTGTCGCCGATCAACACGAGCAGCGTGTTGTTGAGCTGATCAGCCTTGCGCAGCTCATCTACAACCCATCCGACATAAAGATCAGTCGCCAGCACTTCGCCTAACGTGTCCGCCATGTCTTCGCGAGCCTCGGGCACATCCGGGAGCGAAGCCGGCATTTTGCGTTTGAGCTTATCCGCATCGATTCCCCACAGACTCCTGCCAGTGCCCTTCGTAAAAGGCCGATGTGCGCCGATCGGGCCAATCAAATGACAAAACGGCCGATCCCCTTTCCTTTTCGGAATCATTTCCCTGACGCTGTCGCGAACAATCGCTTCGATTTCTTTTTGAGCTGCCGCGCGATCCGGCTGTGTCGGCACCCATTGACCGTAACGATGCTTATGCTCTTCCGCCGGCAAAACTTCGCCCGGAAACCAATGCCGATTCAAGGTCTTGCCCCATGTAGCCAAAAAGTAATTCTGCCTTTGCAGCAGATTTCCAAACCCGGGCAAGGCGCGTCCCGGGTCGTTCTTCTCAGTCCAACCGGGATCGGCACGATGAAATGCTTCTCTGCCTAACCGCCAAAAATAGCAACCGGTCGCAATCGATGCGCGCGACTCAACGCATGACGCAATATCATAGAATGCGTTTTGAAATAGCACGCCATCGTGCGCAATTTTGTCGATGTTAGGCGTTTCAATGACGTCATTAACCGTCGGCCGGTTCGGATCGCGATAACAGCTGGCGTTGCGTCCCCAGTCATCCGCGATGAAAAGCAGGATGTTCGGCTTGTCTGTTGCCGCGGCCCCCATCGAGATCTTGGTCGTTAGTAACGCGAGCCCAAGCGCTACGAATCGAGCCAGAAGCCGTGCTCGATCATAGCGATGTGCGTGGTGACGTTGTCGACAGGATGAAGACAAAAACATTCGCGGTGAGCGTAACCTATTTTCTGATCGCCGGCTTCTGTTTAGCATGAAGTCCATCACCAGCGAGCGCCGCGAAAAGCGGTAGCTCCGCACCTTACATCGAGGGAGCGATCAACGGGTTCTGCGCGACAATCCATTTCTCAACCGGCTTTTCACCTAACAAATGTTCCTGGAGAATCCGCTCGAACCGCATCGGTGTGACCTTTGAATACCAGATGCCGTCGGGATAAATCACCAGCCACGGCCCGTCCTGGCACATGCGGAAACATAGCGTCTTCGTCCGCATCACCTCCAGATCCAATTCTTTGACCCGTTTCTTGATATAATCCCACGTCCTCTCGCCTTCGCCTGGCTCGCAACAATCGGGGCCGAGACAAAGAAAGAGATGACGCTTCGCCGTGCCGACTTTTGCTTTCGCCATCGCCTGCTCAAGTGTGCCTCGCTCTTTCTTGGCGGATGCTTTCATTCCGCATCAAGTGTAGCGGCGGTCTGCGATCGTCGCCATTACCGCGATGACGATTTGCGACGGTCGTAGACCGCCGCTACAGAATGAGAGCCGATGGATCCCTACGCGAAACCGGACGAGCGCAAGGTCGGCGCAGACCGACCAAAGATCGCGCATGTTCCAAGCAAGATCGACCATCGCACCAAACAACAACGCCAGGCCGACAAACGCGCGGTAGTGGACGAGCGTCGCGCGATCAAGAAGGCAGCCCGCCAGAGCTTGAAACAGCAGTTGCGAGAGGAATTGAAGGGATCGTGATGGCCCGACCGGCGTATATTGACGAAGAACAAGTCCGAAAACATCTCCGCATGGAGGATCTGATTCCAGCGATGGAAAAGGCGCTGGCAGATTTTTCAGCGGGTAAAGTGACACAACCGGTGCGCTCGGTGATCCCGGTCAATCCGCCGGGCGGATTTTTCGGAATGATGCCGGCGCTGACCCCCGACGGGCTTGGGATCAAGATCGTCACGTTTTATCCGCCTAACGTAGAACGCGGAGTCCCTACGCATATGGCGACAATTTTCCTGGTGGATCCGCGAACCGGAACACCCTTGGCGATCATGGATGGGACTCTTATCACCGAAATGCGAACCGCCGCGGTATCAGCGGCAGCGACAAAACTACTCGCCGCCCCCGATGCAAAAGTCCTCGCGATTCTGGGAAGCGGCGTCCAGGCGCGGAGCCACGTTGAGGCGTTGCGTCTCGTTAGGGCTTTTGAGGAGGTTCGTGTCTGGAGCCAGACCGCCGCGAACGCGGAACACTTTGCGAAGGAGATCGGTGCGATGGTGATGACAGCGGAGACGGCGGTGCGCGGCGCCGATGTCGTCGTTACCGCAACCAGCGCGACGGAAGCCGTTTTGCGCGGAGCATGGCTCAAACCGGGCTGCCACGTGAATGCGGTGGGCGCGTGCCGCCCGGATTGGCGGGAACTGGATGATGAAGCGATGCGCAACGTTATCTATGTCGATTCACGCGAAGCCGCGATGAAAGAGTCGGGAGACGTGATTCTCTCCAACGCCAAAATTTACGCCGAGCTCGGCGAAGCCTTTGCCGGAAAGGTTCCGACGCGATCCGAAGAGATAACGGTTTTCAAATCGTTAGGCCTGGGCGTTGAAGATATCGCGGCGGCTGCGCTGGTTTACCGAGCGGCACTCGCTTGATCTAACGCCGATTGTATTTAACGAGCAATTCGCGAATACGCTCCTGCGGAAGAGCTGGAACTTTATGATTATCGCGCCCGGTCATGTCATGGTTATCGACCAGCGCGTTCACAACCGCCTCCTCTGTGGCCTGGACGACGGCGGTGAAAATCGGATCCATCAAGTCGTTAGGCACTGTCTCCACCGAATGGGTTGCTTTGTCAGGGCCAGCCACGTTTGGGTTTGCCGTTGAAAACGCAACGAACAAATCGCCGGAGCCGTTTCCGGAAACTGTCCCGGTCCGGGCCAGGCCCAGCGAAACGCGACGTGCCAGCCGCTTCAATTGGTTAGGCAACAGAGGAGCGTCGGTTGCCACCACCGCGATGCACGATCCGGCTTCCTCCTTGTAAACCTCACCCGGGATCTCTTTCCCGACGGGCACACCGGCGACCGTTAACTGCGCTCGACGCCCGAAATTAGCCTGGAGAAACACTCCCACCGTAAACGCCCGCGCTGGCTGATCCTTTCCCGCGTTGATATCGATCTTGCGAGAGGCGGTTCCGTTGCCGCCCTTGAATTCGTAGCAAATCATTCCGGTCCCGCCGCCGACGCTCCCCTCTTCGATCGCGCCGCCGTGCGCGGAATCGAGCGCCTGCGCGACGTGCTCCGGTTTCACATGAAAACCGTTGATGTCGTTAAGCCAGCCGTCCCACGTTTCGGCGACAACCGGGAGGCTCCACCAATAACCGGTTTTGTCAGCCGCCCCGTTTTTGACTCGCCATGCGATCGCCGCATCGCGGGCAACGCCGACACTATGCGTGTTGGTGATTACAATCGGTCCTTCAAGGAATCCGCTTTCTTCCACCCACGCCGTCCCGGTCATCTCGCCGTTTCCATTCAAGCTGAACGTGCCGGCGTAAACCGGATCATCCTGCGAAGCGTGCCCCCGGGGAATAATCGCCGTCACACCAGTTCGCACCGGGCCTTTGCCGACTTCGAGTTTTCCCTCGCCATCTATTATAGTTGTGTAGCCGACTTCAACGCCGGCCACATCGGTGATCGCATTCAATTGACCCGGCGTTCCATCAAACGGAATTCCCAAATCGCGGGCCCGAACGACCTTTGCCGCCGCGGTCCCGGTCGGAATCGGTGGCGGAGATTTGAACGGCTCACGCGCGGATGTGTCGATTACTATTGCGACCAGGGCGCCAACGATAGTGAGAAGCAAGGATGCCGATTTGATTCGAAATCGCATAAAACAGCAGATGAGGTATAGTCGATACGCTATGCGCAGAGCCGCGACCAGCGCATTATTGATGGTATGCCTTACCATCTTCCTCTGCCCGGCGGTCGGTAAGTCGAGCGTCTCAATCGTTCCGCAACAACAACATCAAAGCAGTTGGTGTTGCAAGCGGACGAGCGGATGCGTGCATTCTAACGAAAGCGAATCGAAAAAGAGCAAGTGTCCCAAACCGCAATCGCAGGACAAGAGCTGCTGCCCGGTTTCATGCTCAACACTGATTCTTTTTTGCGGAATTGCCGACCGTCTTTTCGCGCCCGCGACCACCGTCGGAGCTATTCCCGTTTCGAATTATTCCATTTTCGATCGAGGCGATCCTCCGCCAGTTCCGCCGCCGCGGGCCTGATTTCTCCAAACAGTTCGGCCCGGCGCGTTTTCGCAGCCGGGATGCAAACGAAACTCAAACAGGAGATACTAATGAAATATTTACTCTTGATTGCAGCGCTTCTGACGCTGACGAGCGCAACATCGAACTCGTCAAGCGAAGCAGATTGTTGCGGTGGCGGCGGATGCTGCCCGCTCAGCAAATGCTGCATGATGAACCGCTAAGCCGGTTCATAGATTAGAAACGGGCCCCGCTGGGAGACTGGCGGGGCTCCTTTTTCTGTCGTGACAGTGCTTCGCTTTCAGCGCCGTCCGTACTTGCCAACCAGATGATCGATGTAGCCGCTGTACCGCTCGGCAAGCGCAGCACTCTCAATAAAAAGAATGTTCTCGGCGTTAAACTGCGCGCTGCGCGAGAAATTGTACGAGCCGGTTATCACCGTATCGTCGATGACAAGGATCTTGGCGTGCATGTAATCATGCCGGCCGGTCGGACTATACGGCGTCGAATTTTTTCCGACGAGCCTGGCCCGCGCGATCACACTCTGTAGCGCGGGGATCTTCCAGTGATTTTGCGGTACCGTCTGCCACTGGCGAAAAACATCGCTCATTTGTGTGCGATCATAGATCCCGTCGACCTTAACCCGGCCTGCATCCAGAAGATTAACCAGCGCGCCTATAAGCGTTCCTGAATTGATGAGCAGGCTGCAAATTCGTACGCGTTTTTGTGCATTGCGAACACGACGAGCGACTTCGGTGTCGATTTCCAGCCCGCATCCGGGCGAAAAATACACCCTCACCGATACAGGCTGGCCCGCGAAATTCAGGGGCACCGATTGGGTCTTAATGTTGCCGGTATCCTCAAAATTCTCTTTCTCCCACAATTGATCGAAATCCTGGGCGTACCAGCCGGCGATTACCGGAGATTCGATACGCACGATGTTGTTTTCCATGAGGGAAAACGCGTCGTCGGTCATATTAGTCGAGCCGGTCCAGACCGAGCTCCGATCGCGAACGATAAATTTGTGGTGCATCAGTTTCATCCCGCCGACGCGTCGCGAAGGAAATCCCAGGGACTCGACGAAACTTGCGGTCCCGGGCGGCGCCGGGTCCTGGCCCTGGGCCATGTTTGGCAATACCGGCTTGTCACCATCGTAACAAAAACGAATGCGCACCCCTTGTTTTGCGCGTTCCTGCAACGCCGACAGCAGCTGACCTTTGAGCGGATCGCTCAACCGCATGTCATAAAGAGCAAAATCAAGGGTCTCCTGCGCCGCACCAATAAAATCGGTCAAATGTTTCATGACCGCGGTGCTCTGTTGTTCGCCTTCGGAAAGAAAGAGAACAGAGACTTCATCAGGAGGAGTATTGGTCGTCATGGCGCAAAACCATTCATTTTATGTTTTCGCGAATATGGCAACGCATTTAGATTGAGGATGTGAGCAGTTACGAAGTTTTCGCGCGGAAATATCGGCCGCAAACGTTTGAGGATCTCGTGGGGCAGAATCATGTCGCGCAAACGTTAAAGAACGCCGTCGCGCAGAACCGGCTGGCTCATGCCTATCTGTTTGTCGGCCCGCGCGGAACCGGAAAAACGTCCACCGCTCGAATTTTATCCAAAGCGCTTAATTGCCTGAGCTCAGATAAGCCCACGGTAACGCCCTGTGGCAAATGCGATAACTGCCGTGAGATCGCCGCGGGAAATTCGCTCGACGTCATCGAAATCGACGGTGCCAGCAACAACAGCGTCGATGACGTGCGCGAGCTGCGCGACAACGTTCGATACGCCCCGGCAAAAGGTCGATTCAAGATTTACCTCATCGACGAAGTACACATGCTCTCGTCCGCGGCGTTCAACGCCCTCCTGAAGACGCTCGAGGAGCCGCCGCCACACGTGAAATTTATTTTCGCAACCACTGAGCCGCAAAAAGTTTTGCCGACCATCCTGAGCCGTTGTCAGCGGTTCGATCTTCATCGCATTGCCACAAATTTGATTGCTGATCATCTGCAATACATCGCCAAGAAGGAGACGATCACGCTCGAACCGGCGGCGGCGCATTCCATCGCGCGCGGAGCCGAAGGCGGACTGCGGGACGCCGAATCGATGCTGGATCAACTGGTGGCGTTTTGCGGCCAGTCGATCGCCGAAGCGGATGTGTTGAAGGTCTTCGGGTTCACCAGTCAGCAGACGGTCTCGACTTTCACAAATCACATTCTGCACTCCGAGACCGCGGAGGCCGTGCAGCTGCTGCATGAGCAATGCGAAACCGGCAAGGACATGATGCGGCTCATGGCCGACCTGATCGCGTATTTGCGCGATCTGCTTGTGTTCAAGGTGAAACCTGATGCGCTGAGCGACGATGTCGATCCCGAGTTGCAGAAATCGCTGGCCGCGCAGTCGAGTCTGATTGAAACCGAGCGTTTACTCGAGCTTATCGACCAGTTCGCGGAAGCCGAAGGCCGGATGAAGTGGGCGCCTAACAAGAAATTGCATTTCGAAGTGGCAGTGATCAAGGCGATTCAAACCTTGAGCCAGGTAACGTTGAACGAAGTGATCGAAAACCTCAACGCGTTACGCGAAGGGAGACCGGCTGCTGTGTCCTCTAAAGCGGCTGCCGCAAAACCGGTGGCACAGCAAACTATAGCCGCGAACGCCAGCCGCGGATCCGGCATCACCGATGCCGGCTACAAGAAATCGGAGCCCGCGCGTGTCGCGGAAAAGCCTTCGCAGGAAAAGGTGCTCCCAACAGCCGCTCAGGCCCCTCAAGCCGGGACCGAATCCGATCCTGAGAAGATTTGGAACGAAGTCTGCGCGAAAATCCCGGCGCGCGGCTTTTTGCGGACGCTCGTTGATTCGTTAGTCGCAGTGGGCATCGAAGGCCGCAATTTTGTCGTTGGTTATCCGGCCGGAGACAAATCGTCGATTGAAACGCTGGCCACCTCGAGCAATCGCCGCCAGCTGGAAACGCTGCTCAAGGAAACGGGAGGGCGGGACTGGTCGCTCAAGCTGGTGGCAAAGGAAGGTCTGCCGGCCAAGAAGCAGAGCAATCCGCAAGAGGATCCGCTCATCCGCGAAGCTTTGGAAATGTTTAAGGGCGAGCTCAAAACATGAGTGTCCCGCACTGGACAACTCGTCCGTCTCTCCCAGCGGGAGAGAGGAAGAAGGCGGCACGCAGGCCCCGTGGTTTTCTGTCCCTTCTTCCGCGGGGAGAATGGCGCCGCAGGGACGCGAGCGACATGGACCTCCGCTCGCAAGGAGCGAGCGTGCGGAAACACGCGAGTCAAGGCCAGGGCGAGGGCAACGTCTAATCAAGAAAAGCTATGAATCTGAATAAGTTGATGAAGCAAGCGCAGAAGATGCAGGAGCAAATGGCGCGGACCCAGGCCGAGCTCGAAGAGAAAACGGTCGAAGTCGAGGCCGGCGGAGGCAAAGTGAAGGTCACCGCGAATGGCGCCGGCGAAGTGATCTCGATCAAGATCGACAAGGAGATCGTCGATCCTAACGATGTGGAATTTTTGGAGGAAGTCGTCCTCAGCGGAGTTCGCGGCGCCATCGAGCAAGGCAAAGCGATCGCTCAATCCGAGATGGGGAAAATTACTGGCGGTCTCGGTATTCCCGGGATGGGACTGTAGCGGAACGGCGCTCTCTAGCCGCCGGCTTGTCATCCCGAGGAAGTCGAGGGATCTCAAATCAGCGGACCAATAGAGGTGCTTCTACTTCGGTCAACATAACAAGTCGGCCGTATCGAGCGTCGGCTGCAGAAGCGTGGCTCCCGTTCGAAGATGACGCGACGATTTCTTGCTCTCTCCCGCTGGGAGAGGATTGAGGTGAGGGCCAGAAAAGACGGCCCTCACTGGCGCTTCGCGTCCGTCTCTCCCCGCGGGAGAGAGGAAGAGGGCAATCTTTGCGAAACCGGTTTGTCTTTTTCGTAAACACAAACTTCGCGCAGACCCAGCTTCGATACCTTTTCGGCGAGTCGATCGAACTTGTCATCCCGAGCAAAGTCGAGGGATCTCAAATCAGCGGATCAATAGAGGTGCTTTCGCTTCGGTCAGCATGACAAGCTCGACCGCATAGAGCGTCGGCTGCAGAAGCGTGGCTCCCTTTCGAAGATGACGCGACGATTTCTCCTCCTCTCCCGCTGGGAGAGGATTGAGGTGAGGGCAAGAAAAGACCGCCCTCACTGGCGCTTCGCGTCCGTCTCTCCCCGCGGGAGAGAGGAAAAGAGCAATCTTTGCGAAATCGGTTTGTGCTTTTCGTAAACACAAACTTCGCGCACACCCAGCATCGACATCTTTTCGGCGAGTCGATCGAACTTGTCATCCCGAGCAAAGTCGAGGGATCTCAAATCAGCGGATCAATAGAGGTGCTTTCGCTTCGGTCAGCATGACAAGCTCGACCGCATAGAGCGTCGGCTGCAGAAGCGTGGCTCCCTTTCGAAGATGACGCGACGATTTCTCCTCCTCTCCCGCTGGGAGAGGATTGAGGTGAGGGCAAGAAAAGAGGGCCCTCACTGGCGCTTCGCGTCCGTCTCTCCCCGCGGGAGAGAAGAAGAGGGCAATCTTTGCGAAACCGGTTTGTGTTTCTCGTAAATAGCAACTTCGCGCAGACCCAGCTTCGATACCTTTTCGGCGAGTCGATCGAATTTGTCGCCTAACTGCACGTGCGAATGGGCATCCGACGCAGTTGTAAATGTGATCCCCTTCCCGATCGCTAGTTTGGCAATTTCGTCGCTGGGATAATTTTCGTTAACCGGCTTTCGCCAGCCCGCCGTCGAGAATTCCATCGACAAGTTTCGCGACTTAATCAGGTCGAGCGTTTCGTTCACAAACTGGCCGATTTCGCCTTCCGGACGATGTCCATGGATCTTAACGAGATCGAAGTGGGCAAGACAATCGACCAGTCCAGTGGCGATGAGCTCGCGAACACGTCGAAAGTAATCGGCATAGATCGTGTCGATCTTGCGGCCTTCAAATTGCGACGCGCCATCCGGAATCGTGTCGAACATTTGGTCGTCGCGATCAAGGTAATGAATCGAGCCAAGAACAAAATCGAGGCGGTCCCAGTTTACTTCGATCCATTTGCGGCTGGCGGCAGATGTCGCCGGATCGTTGTCCAGTTCGATGCCGGCGCGAATTTTTACGTCCGGATTTTTTTCGCGCACTTTGTCGATTACATCGAAATCGACGCCGGCGTGAAAGCGGTCGTGGTCGGTAAAGGCAATGTCGCGCAGGCCGCGTTTTCGGGCGCTATCGACCCACTGCTGCAACATCGCCTCGGTGTAACGCTGGATTTTTTCGCCCTGTGGATGGGTATGGTAGTCGCTAAACAGTTGAGGGCTGGTCCGAGCCGGACTGCTATTTGTTGAGGATTGAGGGACCGGATCTTCGCTCAACACTCAACCCTCAACTCTCAACGTCTTGCATCACGGCGCGGGCAAAAACTTTTGCCGGACGCGCAGCTCCGGATATTTCGGAAAGAAAACTTCCACCGTGTAAACTTTGTCCGGACTCAAGTCGCGCGTGGCAATGGTCTCCTTGTATTCGACGTGCTCCTGCGGGTTGATCAGGAGCGTGCCGGGTTTTTCCTTGATCGCATGATTGTCCGACCAACGGGTCAGGACGCTCTCTGCTGAGTTCAACAATTGAATGTCGATGCGTTGATCGTTAGGGAAGTCCAGGGTAACCGCGCGCTTGGATTTGTTTGTGAGTGTGACCTGCACGGTTAACTGCCGCACTTCGGAAAGTTTGACTGGCTGCGGCGACAGCTGGAGATCGAGGAAGAGTCCCTTGAGCTTTCCGTTCTTGTAGTCGGGGTCGCGTTGCTTGCCGCCGGAAAAGGGATGAAGAAGGCGGCTGCTCCAGCCCCGCTTCTGCGGCTGTTGCGGTTCCGCCGGGGTCGGCGGCGGCACCGCCGGGGACGGCTGTGCGGGAACCGTCGGCGGGGTTGAAGCGTCGGGAACCGCCTGTGGGCGGGCAGTCGGCGATGGCGATGCCTCCGGCAAGCCGGTCACTTCCTGGGCTAAGGAGGAAACACTCCAGTCCAGCACCAGCGCGAGAACAGCTATGGCCAACCGGCGATTCATTAGCAGGATAAGCAGCCCGGAAGGTTTTCGGGGTTGCAGTTCATGTCAAACCCTTTATCAAATCGGCCATGAAAGCGCTATTGGGGAGCATCCTGCTGGCCACTATGGCGATTTCGTCTGCCCCGGCCAAGTCCCGACATTGCATGCTGCGCGTGCATGTTGAAGGCAACGCCCAGGACGGGGCGACGTTCTCCCAAGCGGTAAAGGCTCAGATTTCGGGAAAGCCAGTCGCGATCGAGGGAATCCCGCGAATTTCCGAGCAGGACGTGGTCGCGTTCAAGCCGTACCAAAACGCGGACGGAACGTTCGGGGCGCTGATCCAGCTCGACGAGAATGGCCGGATTCAGCTCGACACGCTGAGCGTTGAACGGCATGGACGCTACGCCTTCATCTTCGTCAACGGACGGGCGGTCACCGAGGTGATGATCGACAAACGGATTTCAGACGGAAAACTTTACATTCACTCCGGCCTGACCGCGGCGGATATCGTCTTGATGAAAAAGGATTGGAAGATGATGAAGCCGGCGAAAGCGAAGGAAAAGAAAACCGAGGAGCCTCGTTAGTCCAAATATGAGTGGATCAGGTATTTTGAGTCCGGGGAGCACAGGCTGCCAGCCTGTTCTTTCCGGCAGCCTGCCGGAAAGGCGAGTAGGTTTAGCTTGGTTGAAAATTGCGCGGCACACCAAGGATCGTCGGCAAGCTGCCGACGATTACAGGCTGGCAGCCTGTGCTCCCCGCAAGCGGAATGTGATATCACATCTTCTTGCGATCGCTATCGGAATGCTCCTGGTTGGCTCCGCCATTCCTGCGATCGCGAGTGACGTCGTCGACATCGCGTTGCCCACGGATAACGACGCGTTATTCCGCGGTGATGGACCGGCGTTCTATCAATACATCGACCGCGATTATCACGGGCAAAAGTCGAACCCATGGGAAGGCGGCCAATATGGTTTCGTGCGGGACCCGATGGAGAGCAGCGAAGGCATGGTCTACACCCGGTTTCACGAAGGGATCGACATCAAACCGATGCAGCGCGACGCCAACGGCGAGCCGCTGGATCAGATTCGCGCGATTGCCGACGGCAAAGTCGTTCACGTCAACCCGACCGCCGGTTATTCAAATTACGGCCGTTACGTGGTGATCGAGCATCATTGGGATGGCAGCCCCTATTTCAGTCTCTACGGGCATCTCAACACCATTGCGGTGAAAGTGGGACAGCAGGTCAAGAAATCGGAGCCGATTGCGGTGATGGGTTATACCGGCGTAGGGATCAACCGGGAACGTGCCCACGTTCATTTGGAATTGAACCTGATCGTGAATCATCGTTTCCAGGAATGGTACAACGCTACCCATCCCCAGGATCCAAATCACAATGGCATTTACAACGGGATCAACCTCGACGGTTTGGACATTGCAAAGCTTTACCTGGCTTTAAAGAACAATCCGAGTCTAACGATTCCGGAATTCCTTCGCGACAAGGAAGCATTTTACAAGGTGCGGATCCCGAAAAGCTCGCATTTCGAGCTGCTTAAGAATTATCCGTGGATGAAGACGGGAGATGGCGGGCGTTCCTGGGACGTTTCGTTCACCCGCGCGGGGTTGCCATTCAAAGTAGAGCCGAGCCCGGAGGCGGTCAGCCAGCCACAGGTCGTTTACGTCAAAAAAAGCGCGGTCGATTACCGGAATTGGACCCAGGGAAACCTGGCTGGGCGCAACGGGAAGGCACAATTAACCCTCACCGGGCTCAACAATACCCGGCTCCTGTTCTGGCCAGATTGATTTCGTAACTGTTTGCCAATTAGAGGTTAGGGTCACGGGGTAAAATTTGGGGCGTCGGCTTGGGCCTTCCCAAACGAATTACTTGGTGGACGCAATGAGGAGAACCAAGCCAGCCCAAGATAAAGGCGTTAGTGTGTCGAGACACGCCGACCCTGCTGAAGACAAGAACCGGATCAACGGCTTCGACCTATCGAAGCCGCGCATCCGGTTCGATCGAATCGGGCAGATCGAGCAGATCAATCCGGCCGCCGCCGAGTTGTTTGACCGGTCGCCCCTGTCGATGTTAGGCCAGCCTCTGTCCCGCTATCTCGTCCGTCACGATGCCGAAGAATTCCTGCATCACTTGCTGCGATGCCGGATGTTGGAGAAGAAGGTCGAAACGGAACTGCATCTAAAGAGCGGAGCCGGCGAAAAGGTTCCGATTCGCCTATCAAGCGTTTGTGTAGCAACTTCCACCGCGCGCGTCCGATTCCGCTATCAGACTACAATCATTGATCTGCGGGAAGCGGAGTGAGTTGATAGTGCCGGTAAATCACTGTCGATAGGCGCCCCGATTTTGTCGGTGTATTCTGACGCGAGTCGATAGAATGCGCGCACGAGTGGCGGTTTCGAACGGCGGTTCTCAGTAGGAGATGACGATAAAGAAGCGTTCGTCAAACCGTCGCTTAAGGGCTTTCCAGTTGCGCTTTCCCACTGCACGCGTCGACGCGTCCGGCGTTCCGACATTTTTGAATTACGGTGTCGGAGATGCCGTTGCGCTCGGGGAAATCGATGCAGTGGGCAACGGCGTAAGCGAAGTGCCGGGGCTCAGTCCGGGCGCCGGCGAAAGACCGCGCTGACCAGCCAATGGATCGTTGTTAGGCAAGGGACTAACGCTCGCGCCTGGTTGAGCGGCCGGATTTGTCATCGCTGGATTGGTCGGGACCGTAGTTGTTCCCTGCCGTGCCGTATTTCCAGACGACCCATTTTGACTGGTGCCGGCCGTGCCGCCTCTTCCCGAATTGCCGGTAGTACCGGATTGCCCACTACCGGTCGTACCGGTTGTTCCTCCACCGCTGTTGCTGCCAGTCTGGCCTACAACCAGCGAAGCCGAGCCGATGCATATTACAATAATCCCCAATATATTTTTCCAGTTCATATATCTCTCCATAACAAGATCGCGTTTAGCGACGTTTGAGGGCGGCCTTTTTTGCGGTGACGAAGGATGATTTGCACGTCGGTCGTCGGCGTATCCGCATGCGTCTTTGTATTAGCCAACGACAACGGCGGGTCGGATTGCACGTGGGGGAGAGCGTAAATTCAAACTGATTCTTTTCCCGACAGGGCGGTCAGGCAAATCCCTCACGCCTCATCAACCGCGCCAGGACGTATCCGTTGTATGAAGGGAAATGAATCATGAAAGCGCTGGTTTTTCACCGGCCAGGTCACGTCGAAGTGAACGATGTCGAAGATCCGAAAATCGAAGATCCGCGCGACGTTATCCTTCGGGTGACTTCCACCGCGATCTGCGGGTCGGATTTGCATATTTACAACGGCTTCTTCCCGCAGCTGAAGGATCTTGTGCTGGGGCATGAATTCATGGGCGTGGTCGAAGAGACCGGGCCCGAGGTGACGAACCTGAGAAAGGGCGAGCGCGTCGTAGTCCCCTTCCCCGTCGCGTGCGGTCGCTGTTTTTTTTTGCGATCACGAGCTGCCGGGCCACTGCGAAAATTCGAATCCGGATCATTATGGCCCCGAAGGCGGACTGTTAACCGAGAAGGGCGGCGGGCTATTCGGTTACACGGATTTGTACGGCGGCTATTCCGGCGGACAAGCGGAGTTCGTTCGGGTGCCGTATGCGGACTTCGGTCCGCGCAAAGTGCCGGAGCAATTCAAAGACGAAGAAGTTCTTTTCCTAACGGATATTTTTCCGACAGGGTATTCGGCGATTGACTGGGCCGGAGTCAAAGGCGGCGAAACCGTCGCGGTGTTCGGCTGCGGGCCGGTTGGATTGATGGCGCAAAAAGTGGCCGCCTTGCGGGGCGCGAAACGCGTCATTGGCATCGACATTCAGGAATACCGGCTTGGTAAAGCTCGTGAAACCGCGAACTCGGAAACGATCAACGCCGCGGATGTCGATCCAATCGAAGCCATCCGCGACATGACCGATGGCCGCGGGGCCGATGTTTGTGTCGATGCCGTTGGAATGGAAGCCGACCGAAGCCTGGGCGATAAACTGGCGAATGTCTGGCACGCGCAAATTGGGAGCATCAAAGTGTTGAAGAACTGCATCAGCGCAGTGCGCCGCGGCGGTTTTGTGAGCGTGGTTGGCGTTTACGGTATCCCGTATGACGCGTTCCCGTTAGGCCAGATTTTCGACAAGGGAATCAAAATGGCCTTCGGCCAGGCGCCGGTTCACAAATATATCGACGAGCTGATCCGGTTGTTAATCGACGGTAAAATCCGGCTCGACGACATCATTACCCATCGTTTGCCGCTAACCGAAGCCCCGAAAGGCTACGAGATTTTCTGCGAAAAAAAGGACGGTTGCGTGAAAGTCGTGCTGAACCCTTAACGAGTCATTTCACAGCTCAGGACAATGTGGCGGCTGATAAGCACACGCCAGCCTGCTCCCAAGTCAGCGTTTCTTGGTTTTGCGCCGATGTTTCTTGATCAGGTTGGTTGCAGCGGCCGGCCCTTTTCGGGCGAGCGGCTTGAATTGTTTACCGCGCGCCTTGTTATACGAGACAAAAAAGTGCTCGATCTCCTCGAGCAGTGTCTCATCCAGATCGGATAACGATTTCAATCCGCCGTGAGTATGCGAGTCCGATGCGACCGCGATTAACCGATCGTTGCGCTCAGTCTTGCCGTTCTCAGTCTGGTTAGCCTCGATCACGCCAAGGACCCGCGCCTCAAGGACGCAGCCGGTAAACGCGGGCTCATCCATCAGCAGCAGAACGTCGAGCGGATCACCATCCGGCGCTTTCGTCCCGGGAATCGAGCCGAAGTCGAAAGGAAACACCGAGCCGTGCGGCAACACCCCCTTCAGCCGATAGCTTTTGATGTCGGGATCAAAAGCGTATTTGTTGCGGCAGCCTTTCGGCGTTTCGACCACGACATTGAGATGGCCCGATTCCCGGTCGAACGGTTTAAGTTTTTCGAGCGGTAACCTCATTATCCAACCTAACCAATTTCTCTCCGCAGCTTAGTAAGGAGACGCCGATGCCGACGGTTCGGCCTTTGGCGAGCCGGCAGGCTTTTCGCCCGTGGCCTTCTCATCCTTGTCTTCCGATTTAGCGGATTTCTTCTGCTTCTTTTCCTTCTTCACCTTGGATTTTTCGGCATCTTCCGCCTTGTTTTCGGCAGCGGCTTTCTTGTCACCGGTCGCAGCAGTTTCGGGATTTCTACGGTTTGTGTCCCGAGCGCTCTCAATGGCGCCCGGGGACGCTGAGACGTCAGGAGTCGCAGTGGTTCCAGCAGTGGAACCGCCGGCTTTTGGCGCACCGCCGATCACCTGCCCTTGGGCCACCGCGCCCAGCAATCCGAAGACGCCGCCGATAACTGCAGTTCTGATCAAGAGTGTGAATTTCATTAGTTTTCCTTTCCCTTTTTGGTTTCCCATTTTTCTGCGAATAAAAGTCGTATGCGTTTCAACCGATGATTTTCTTCATCGAGTTCCCGATCTTGCCGATAAAGCCGTTCTTCTGGCCGCTGGGTTTCGGCGCTTTCCTGGCCTTTACGTTAATGACCGAGCGGGCAAGCTTCGTAAGTTTCTTGTCGGTAGCCGCTTCTTCCCGAAGGGTGGTTTCGAGCAAGCGCGCGCCTTGTTTGTCGCCTAACAACTGGGCGTAAGTGCGGGCACAACCGTATCCGGCGATTTCATAATGCTCGACCCGCTGGGCGGACGCGATCAAACCGGCGTCGCGGACATCGCCCTGGCCATCTTCCTTTCCCATTTTGTCGCCCTCCTTGATCAAACCCTCCATGCCCTCGCACTTCGGCGCGCGAGTCGATTCGTCATGCCGTTTGAGGATCTGCTCCAGCCGTTTAGCCTGTTGTTTGGTTTGGTTGAGATGCTGCCCAAACGCGGCTGCGAGCTGACGGTTGCGCGCAGCCTTCTTCATTTTAGGCAGCGCCTTGATCAGTTGATTCTCGGCGCTGTAAAGATCTTTAAGCTCGTGAATGTATAAATCCCTCAGTGTTTCCAGTTCCATACTGATGAATCGCGTCGAGCCCGCATCTCAGTCGGGATAACGTTTGAAACGCGGACCCACGCAATGCCTCCGTACCTTGCGATGTTTTTCTGTGGGAACCGCTAACGCCGATTGCCGTTGATCAATAATGGGAGCGAAAACCGCTCAAACCCGAGTTGGAATCTCCGGCTGGCGGTATGCCGGCTGGCGCGGAAAGTTTTATCCTAAGGATCTGGCCCAACGCCAGGAGCTCGAATACGCGAGCCGTGCCTTCAACTCAATCGAGATCAACGGTTCCTTTTATTCTCTTCAGCTTCCGTCCAGTTATCGGCGTTGGTACGACGAAACGCCGGATGACTTCGTCTTCAGCGTCAAAGGCGCGCGCTACATCACGCACATGAAGCGGTTGAAAGATGTCAAAGTTCCACTGGCGAACTTCTTCGCTTCCGGCGTCCTGGCGTTGCGAGAGAAGCTCGGGCCGATTCTCTGGCAATTCCCTCCTCAGTTCCAGTGGAACAAAGAAAAGTTCGCGCGGTTCTTTGACATGCTTCCGCGCGATACCAAAGATGCAGCCAGGCTCGGCCGAAAGCATAACGAGAATTTGAAAGCGCGCGCTTTCCTTAAAGTCGATGCTCCACGCGCGTTGAAATATGCGGTCGAAATCCGGCATCCCAGTTTTGTGGTGCCGGAATTTTTTGATCTCCTGCGCGAACATAACATCGCGTTTGTTTTCGCCGATACCGCGGGCAAGTGGCCGTTTACCGAGGATTTAACCGCCGATTTCATCTACATTCGCCTTCACGGCGACAAGAAGCTGTACGTCAGCGGTTACAGCGACAGTGCGATCGAGTGGTGGGCCAGCCGGATACGAGGTTGGCAGAAAAAAAATACAGCGACGCCGCGAGACGTATTCGTGTATTTCGACAACGACGCGAAAGTCCATGCGCCTTTCGACGCCATGCGGCTGAACGCCAAACTGCAGCCTGGTTAGGGTAAAGCTAGGCGCCGAAAACCATACACGCGCGGCAGGATGCGTCTGCGTTTCGCTATAAAAGGGAATGTATGGCAAAAAGAAAAACTTCTAAAACGAGCAAACGCACGCTGATCGCTCCGCGCAAACGCGGTAAGCGCTATGTGCGCCGCAACAAGCAGGGCGAATTCAAAAAAGAGGTTAAGGTCGGGCGCTCCCTCGCAGCGGATCGACGCAGCAAAGCCAGGACGAAAGTTAAAAAAGGCCAGGGCGACCGCGGCGATGTCCAACGGTGAGCTGCCGTTTCGCAGTGAGCGGCCGGCAGGCGACTGACGGTCGTCCTGGCGGCGCAGGCATGTTCGTTAGGCTAGAACGCAGCTAGGCGAAAGACCGACTTCGGTATCAGGCCGTCGACCGATATGGGATTAAAAACCAACGGGGCGATGGGAATCGAATTAAAGGGAAAAGGACAGGCTTATGAAAATCATTCCACGTTTCTTTCACGGTGTGGCCGACTACCTCAGCGGTTTGCTGCTGCTGGCAGCGCCTAACCTTCTCGACTTCGCAAACGCCGGCGGGTCAGCGGCCTGGCTGCCGCGAGTCGTCGGCCTGACGATTCTGCTCCAGGCCCTATCAACGGATTACGAGTTAGGCGTCATGAAGATGATACCAATCTCGCTGCATCTCCTGATCGATTATGTCGTCGGCGCTTTCCTGATCGCGGCTCCATGGCTGCTCGGGTTCAGCGGCGTTCGGGCGGCGATGATGACAACAGTGGTCATGGGCGTGCTGGTCATCGGCTTGACCGCAATGACGCAACCGCGCGGACGCCCGCGCACAATCATGGCCTAACGCATTCGGTGAAACTACGGCGTTAATTTCAAGTGGTTTCGCAGGGTGCGGAACCACGATCAATGAAAAAACAGAAAGGGTAAAAATGGAACAAAAAGAAAATCCAAGCGGACCAATTAAACCGACGGCGCAAGGTGGCGGTCAACAAGGTGGTGGTGGCGGCCAACAGGGCGGCGGTCAACAAGGTGGTGGCCAGCAAGGCGGCGGCCAGCAAGGTGGCGGTGGTGGCCAACAGGGTGGCGGCCAGCGCGAAGGCGGCGGTCAGCAGGGTGGCGGCCAACAAGGCGGCGGCCAGCAAGGCGGCGGTCGGTAGGCGTTGTTCGTAAGAGCGGTACTACGGCGGGAGGCAACTCCCGCCGTTTTTTTGCGGTCAATGCGTCGGCCCGTAAATCTCTTCTCGAAGCCGAAACATTCGATAACGCGAACGGTAACGACTAATCCCGCCCACGAATGCGATCCATGTACATGCAATCTCTCAACGACTTTTTCCTCGCGTTACTGGGCCCGGATGGACACCCGACGGAGTTAACCACCGCGCAGATCATAATCCGCGGCATTGTTATCTTTCTGTGCGGATTGGTGCTGGTGCGCATGGGTGACCGCCGGTCGCTCGCGGAAAAAACCGGGTTCGACGCGCTATTTATTGTGCTCCTCGGCTCGGTCATATCGCGTGGTATTAATGGGACGGGACCGTTTTTCAAAACGATCGTTGGTTGCGTGGCGCTGATGATGATTCATCGCCTCTTCGCGTTTGCTGCATGCAAGTCGCACGCGCTTGGAAACATCGTCAAGGGACGCGACATCACGATCGTCCGCGACGGCAAGATGGACCGGCGGGCGATGAATAGCAGCCTCATCTCACCACACGACTTGGAGGAAGATCTGCGGCTCGATGCCCAGGTCGAAGACCTATCGAAAATCCGGGTCGCCCGACTGGAGCGCAGCGGCGACATCAGCTTCATCAAGAAAGAGGAAAGCTAACCGGAACACGTTTCGGGATGAGTAAGAAAACCGGGTCGAAAAAGCGAGGACCGCTGCGCCGCTTCCTGTCGGTCCTTGGTCCCGGTCTGATTACCGGTGCGGCGGATGACGATCCGTCCGGGATTGCGACTTACTCGATCGCCGGCGCACAATTCGGAACCACCCTCCTGTGGACGGCGTTAATGACATGGCCACTGATGGCGCCGGTGCAGATGATGTGCGCACGCATCGGAATGGTCACCGGCAAAGGCCTGACTGGCGCGCTTCGGGAAAAATTCCCCCGCCCCGTTCTCGCCGTGGTCGCCATCGCCCTGATGGCCGCCAACACTATTAATATAGGCGCGGACCTGTCCGGCATGGCGGACGCCGCCGAAATGTTGACCGGAATCAATTCGCACTTCTGTGTCATCCTTTTCGCCTGCGCCATCGCCGCCGCCACGGTGTGGTGCCGCTACCATCAAATCGCCAACGTCCTTAAGTGGCTCGCTCTTAGTTTGTTCGCCTACGTGATCACGGCGCTAATCACCAAACCCGATTGGAAGACAACCCTGCATGATACTTTCGTCCCGTCGTTGCCGGGCGGCCACGAAGCGTGGGGAACGCTGGTGGCGATTCTCGGCACCACGATAAGTCCCTATCTGTTTTTCTGGCAGACATCTCAGGAGGTCGAACAGGAAAAGGCAATGGGTCGCCGAATGTTAATTCAACGAGAAGGCGCGACCAGCCGTGAGATTACCGATCGCAAACTCGACGTCGGCGCCGGAACATTTTTTTCCAACCTCGTGATGTACTTCATCATCCTGACGACCGCGCTCACGCTTCACCAGCACGGGATAACGAAAATTGAAACAACCAAGCAAGCTTCGGAAGCGCTTGCCCCGTTGGCCGGAAAGTTTGCCTCGGTCATTTTCACTCTCGGAATCATCGGCGTCGGTTTTCTTGCCATCCCAACTCTGGCCGGCTCCGCCGCTTACGCTTTCGCCGAAACATTTTACTGGCGCCAGGGTCTCGACAAAAACTTCAAGGAAGCGCGCCATTTCTACGCAATCATCCTTTGCGCCATGCTGCTGGGCGTGGCTCTCGACTTTATCAACGTCAATCCAATGAAAGCCCTTTATGCCACCGCGGTCATCAACGGCCTGCTTGCTCCGTTTTTGCTCATCGGCATTCTGATCGTTGCCGGCGATCGGAAACTGATGAAAAACGAGCCGAGCTCCATTTTAGGACGAACAATGGTCGCGTTGACTGCGATTCTCATGTTCGGAGCGGCGATTGGGATGTTTCTGTTCTAATAGATGAACGCAACAATGATCAGGAAATCGATCAGCTGCATCTGGCATCAGTGGTCAAGGTTTAGCTTCCTTTCATTGCTCGTGAACAAGGCCTGCGGCTAGCCCGGGTCGTAAAAAAAACGATGATAAGCCGTGGGAAAAAATCAAAGCGCAATCGGGATCTTCACGGAAGCGCACCCGACGAATCAGCGACGGTGCTTCTCATCGTCGACGTGATCAACGACCTCGATTTTCCCGAAGCCAGGCAGCTGGCGCGCTACGTGCCAGGAATGGTCAGCCGGCTGGCGCGATTGAAAAGACGAGCCAAAGAAAAAAAGATTCCGGTCATTTACGTGAACGATAATTTCGGCCGGTGGCGTTCCGACGTGAAAGCGTTGATTGAGCACTGCGCCAAAGGCCGTGGCCGGCCGCTAGTGGAAAAACTGCGCCCGGAAGAAGACGATTACTTCGTGCTGAAACCAAAACATTCCGGTTTCTTTTCCAGCACGCTTGAAACCCTGCTGCAATACCTCGGTGCGCGCCGGCTGATCATCACGGGAATCGCCGGAAATTTTTGCGTCTTGTTTACGGCGAACGACGCCTACATGAGGGATTATGAGTTGGTGGTTCCGTCTGATTGCACGATCTCGAACACGGCGAAAGAGAATCGCGAAGCCCTGGACCTGATGAAACGGTATCTCAAAGCTCAAATCGGCGTTTCATCAGGCGTTCGCTTTCGAAAAGGCCGCTGACAAGTCTTACTACGCGTCAGGTTTTGTCCTAACTGACCTTAGGTCTCCGTACCGATTGTCTTTCGCTATGGCGAAAGCGCACATTAAGCGTATGAACAAAACCGATCTGGAACGGGTTGGAGTCGAGGAACGCGCTGAACTCTACTACGCGGCGCATCCGGGAAGCCCGTCGGCGGAATATCGGCCGCGGATCGGCAAGCAGGGAATCGTCTGGATAGCGTTGTTAGGCCCGAGCATTGAAAAAGGCGTAGTCGGAATCGGATCGACCGTGGAAATGGCCCTCCGAGCGTTCGACGTGCAGTATCTTACCCGCCTTCGGTCGGCGGCTTAGCTATTCTGCGCCTGCATTCGGAAAAGGCTCCCCTGCAGAAAGCCTTTCGTATCGTTTCTGGTGCGGCTCCAGTTATCTAACTCCACGCAGAAAAAATAATCGCGAGCCAGCCGACGTTTTGCGCTCGGATGAATCCGTTGTAGTTGCCGAAAAATATCTCGCAAGCCTGCCCGACTGCGCTCTCGAAGGCGGTCCAGGACCCGATTCTCGCCGGCAGGCTGGCTTACACGAGATGCCCGTTTCACCGCCACCGGTCCTCCGCCGGCGACTTCGTGGGGATGAAGCCATTCCAACGGTCCGGAAAGACAATCGCGCGTCGGACAGATGGCGCGAACCGGACCTGATGACTTAATGCCGCCAACGAATTTAACTTTGTTGCCGGTGAATCCCCTGCCACAGCTTTGGCACTGCCGATGATCGCTCAGGCCCTTCCATTGGCGCGATCCATCGAACGCGCGCAACCACCGCAATTGATCGTTAGGCTCAAGTTTCAGTGGTATCAGCGTTTCCGGGGGTTTCATGATACCCAACATGCTCTCGCGACCGGGTACCCACAATCGGGGGGACGCCTTGCTCCGGCATCAGCGAAAAGACTGACCAGTCAGAGGATTACAACTACCCGGAGCGGGGAAACTCCACGAAAAATCGCCAATGATCGGCGCAGACGTTACAACGTCCGTCGCGTTGTCCCAGACGCGATTGTCCTTAATAACGCGACGCCGCCGAAGTTTGGGGCGGGCCTGGCTGCCGCCGGAATTCTCTCGGAACTTGGCCGAATCGACTCGGCAAGTGCCGGAATGAAGTCGGACGTCGCCGGAATACGCTCGGACGGCGACGGAATAGGGTCGGTCGGCCACAAAGTGGCGGCGGTTAAGAGCTGGACGGACTCGGCCGGTGATGGATTGCGCATGGCAATGCGGCGGACGCCCATGGCTGGAAACGGGGGCGTGGTCGGCAACACCAAAATGATGCCGGGCCCGAAGACCTAACCAGGCGATGCAGGTAACGGCTACCCGGCGCGTGTTTACCTTTTGTGATAACTAACTTACACTTACTTCGATCAAGGCTCGGCGTCGGTAGCCGCACCTGATCTTATTCTCGTTAGGCCTCGTATGCGTATCGTACTCTCCACGTGCCTGTGCATGGTATTGCACTGTCGCGTGGCGGCCGCACGTGGCGGAGTTTACCACCCGATTACATCCGGCGAGTGGAGCGCTGTCGTTTCCGTTGTTCTCGTCGTCGCAGTTTACCTCCTCGCGAGAGCATTTCCGCGCTTCTTCCCCGCTCTCGGTTCCGTTTTCATGATTGCTCTGATTAGCGCGGGTATCGCCACTGGTTTACAGCATCTCGGTGTGGTCGCCACGCCTGCTGTTCCTATTGCGATCTGGTGTTGTTTCGCTGTTATTCTGACGAGCTACATTGCCGCTTTATGGGCTACGCGATACCACCGCAAGTGAGAACCCAAAGGCCTAACAAATCGCTCGAGCCAACCGCTTCAGCGCGTGTGTAATTTTCACATGATGACTTCAACATTGAAATCTGGAGCAAAGCTGACTCCCATCAGCGGTGGCTCAGCTCTGTCTCGTTAGATGTTTATCCGATACACGCTGATAGGCATTGCCGTGTTCAGGATGTCCGCTGTCGGAGCTGAGCCAACGGCTCGAGATCGCGCGAGCGCTGAAAGTGTTGTCATTTCTCAGATGCTGCGAGAATGGTCGAATCCTTTGGAAGCGATGATCGTCGACTTGCCGACTGAGGACGTAGACTTGATTCGCCGCGCCGCGCCTGGGTTATCCAAGTTTCTCCTCGCCACCGGCGAAGCGAATCAGCAGCGACTGATGAGACCTCCTTCCCCCGCGCCGAGCGCCACTCCTACCAACCGGATATATTTCAGTTTGCGCGTCGTCAGGATTGATTCTTCCGAAGCCATCATTTCCGTTGGATCGTTGTCCGATCCCTTAGCCCCGCGAGACCGGTTTGAGCTGCACAAGAAACGAGGCGAATGGCAGATTACTCATCGCGATTTCCACACGAAAGACATCTAACCAATCGCTCCAGCGAACCGCCGACCCGCGCGAAAATTTCCACATGAAAACTTCCATATTAAACTGCGAGGCATGCAGTGCTTTCGTCGGCGGTCGCTGAGCTTGTTCTCGTTAGATGTTACTCCGCGCACTCCAAATCGTTGCTTTCAACTCCGCGATACTTTTCGCGAGTTGTGGATCGTCCGGCGAAATTAGGCCAGTCTCGGCACATGCGAGCGTTGGCCAGGGTCGCAAGGTTCAACTCTTACAGGACGAAGTTCAGCATCACACTGGATTCGCTGTGACGGCACCAGCCGGTGTCTATACAGCAACAGTCGAGGACGATGACTGGGTTTATTACCGTGGTGGCCGCGTCTCGATGAAGTACGGGTTAGGTTCGGAAGACTTAGCTGGCGGTCTGGCCCTTTCTAAGCGCCACGTAGGACAAGCTTTCATCTACGAGACCAACATTAAGGGCGAGCGATCGGTGATGAACCGTCGTGTTCGCGCTCAAATGATTGTTAAGCCGTAACATCTAACCAATCGCTTCAGCCAACCACCGGCCGTTCCGACATTTAGCTTTCCAATGACATCAACATCCAACTCCGCACCAACGCTCGCTCTCGCCGGCGGTGGCTGAGCTCCGTCTCGTTAGGTCTGTGGCGCGACTTGTGTCTGTTGCGATTGCTGCGTTGTTGATCGGTTGTTCGGCGGTGCCGCCACCGGCGCATCCCCTTGGTGCGCTTTACAGTTGGAAGCCGCCTGACGGCGAATGGCGTTTCGTGGTGCGCCCTGGCGCCTCGCTTCGCAATGATCGTGAAGTGACTGCCGCGCACGATGCGATCATCGGTGTAGCCGCATTCAAGCGATACATTGCGTCTCTACCGCCTAGGACGAGTTTAAGTTGGCGCGACAACCCACCATCCGAGGTCATTACCTACCCCGACTACCACATCCGTGACGACATCATGAACTTCGCGCGACTTCACCATGTGTGGATTACGGTGCTTCCATCAATTTATGACAAGACCTAACCAAGCGCTGGAGCGAACCGCTGCCCGGCGCTACGTTTAGCTCTCAGATGACTAAAATCCTTTCAATCGAAGCGACCCTCGCTCTCGGCAGCGATCGCTCAGCTTGTTCTCGTTAGACCTCGTGCGCGTGCTCCGTTGGACAGTTTCCACAATCGTAGTGGTGTGCGTTTTGTGGCTCGGTAGCCAGTGGGCCATCAGCGCGTGGATTTCGCGTGGCAAAGCTTACGAAGCGCATTCGATGCATGAGGCGCATCTCATAGTCGACGAGATCAAGGCGCACGACGCATCCCTTAATGCCACGTGGACTATCGACGACGACCATTTACCTGATGTGGTCATTCGAAACGTTTTCGACCATGCAAAACAAGAGGAGATACTCGCATGGGCGAGATCTGCGAAAGCGTCGGGTCGAGTACAGTGCCGTGTTACCATCGATTTCCAACGAGAGATTCCCCACAGTAGTGCTCCAGATGAAATCTTGCGTTCTGAAACGTTTTAGGTCTAACCAGGCGATGCAGCCAACCGCTTCACCGCGTACAGCCTCAGCTTTCCATGATTAATACACACTCATTCCAGGTCACCCTTGCTTTCATCAGCGGTGGCTGATCTTGTTCTCGTTAGTCTATGCGTGCTCTCGTGATTTCGCTGTTGATCGCGTCGGCTATGACTGCAGCTGCGGGTTGGCCTCCGCACTTTGTAGAGGTGCGCGGCTATTCTTACAATCGGGTGAAGCCGACTGGCGATCGCATGTATTACCCGCTGTTCGAGGATGGCCAATTATCTCGCACCGTCATCAACAAGGCCGGTGCTCGCCTTAGCGCCAGCCAAGTACAGCGCCTTCTAAAGGCGACCACCGGCAAGCATCCCTTTGTGACGCACGCGATGTGTTTCAATCCTCATCATGGATTCGTCTTTTATGATGCTGCGAACAAGCCGGTGGCTTGGGTCGAGGTGTGCTTCGAGTGCTCGAATATAGAGTATTCGCCTGGCGGACGTAACACCTGCCGAGCGGATTTCACTGCACTTTTGGCTTTATCAAAAGAGCTTCGATTGCCCCATACCCCGTGACGGACCTAACTAATCGCTCGAGCCAACCGTGACGGGCGTGTAAATTTCCGTTTAATGATTACAGCATTCTCTCCGCTAATTCACGTCCGTTCAGGTCACGGTGGCTCAGCTCTGTCTCGTTAGATGGTGAAGACCGCAGTCATATCGCGGAACCTCCTCATCGTGGCGTTGTTTGCCCTTCTGCTATGCTGCGACATTCGTTTCTGGCACAATATTCCTCTCGGATATGAGGGCATGCTGGCATACGGAGCTTTCAGTTTGTGGTTCGGACTTGCGCTTACCGTTGTCGCGCTTGGCTTGATTGTATTCGCCCTCATACGTCACGGTGCGGCACGATCACGTTTTATCATACTCGGTTGCGGAGCCCTCATCCTCATCAGCTTCGTTATTGCAGTCATCATTGATCCCCCTAACTGCTAGTTCCCGCACATGCTACGGGAACCATCTAACCAGACGATGAAGCTAACGGCCACTTTCGTACGCTTTGGGAGTGGCTTGTTGGCGACCAGTTTCCTTGCACTGCTGCGGTACCTTTGTTCCAGTGGCCGCGGCTTATCTTGGTCTCGTTAGATGCTTGTCACCAATTCACATCCTTGGACCCTGAGACAACGCTGGTTCATCGCGACTGCGGTCGCCCTTGCTACAGTAGCGTTTTCCGCTGCTGTATATAGCTACGAGCGTTATTATCGTGGGCCGGACGATAGCTTTTTCGTTGGTAACTGGGGAGGCGACTATGAGCCAGCCGCTGGAGTCGGTTTTGTCGGCGACCCGACCATGGAATTTCATTTCAGGGCAGACCACACCTTCGAGGGCGGCAAATGGTGGGGTGCTGGCGAATTCCTTTATCTGCGCTGGCGGCTAGATTTGGGTGGTGATCCGCTTGATCGGCTCGAGATGTGGCACATCGATTCGATGGCCCCAGACCAGGTTCGACTGAGCCAGTTTGGAGCGCACGTCACGTTAAAACGCGACAAGTGAATGGCACCTCCGCATCTAACCATGCGCTCCAACCAACCACCGGCCGTGCCGACGTTTAGCTTTTCGATGACTTCAACATTCAAATCCGCAGCAAAGCTCGCTCTCGCCGGTGGTAGCTGAGCTTGTTCTCGTTAGGTCTATGCGCCCCTTAGGTCTGGTCACGCTGGCTTTTGCGCTGACTTCGTGTGCGACCGAGGTGTCCGGACCGTATGCGCAGTCGCTTTCCCCATCCGACATCCAGGGGATAAAGGCGACAAACCGCGACATTCACAAGTTTGTGCTCCGCATCAGTGCCACACAAAGAGATTGCGTTTACGTAGAGACTGGCGCCAACGCCATAGATCAGACACAAACAAGTTTCGTCGCTTGCAAGCGGAATGGGAAGTGGGACATCAAGGAGGGCTCGGTAAAAGAGCCGAATGTTGTAGTCACCAGTGGTCCGCCCACAACTGATGAACATTAATAGACCTAACCAGTCAGTGGAGCTAACCGCCACCCGGCCTGTGTCCACGCTTTCATGACCAAAACCTTTTCACTTCGAGCACCGCTCGCTCTCGGTGGCGGTAGCTCACTTCATTCTCGTTAGACCTCATGCGCGCATCTACTGTGTTCCGCGGGCTGCTGTTGTTGCTAGCTTTGGGTGATCTTCTTATTTTCATGGCGGAGCTCTTTCAGATTGACCAAGTCGATCCCCATCTACCGCACGATGTCGTGGTCTGGGCACTGATTATCGCCTGGGTTCTGGTCATTATGCCCTTGGCTGGACTGTGGTTTTATCATCGATGGGCAAGGGTATTCCTCCTTGTCGTCGTTCTTCTCTTGTTGGCGGCGGACTTGCCGGTGAGGGCCGAGTTTGTACATTATCATTTTCCGTGGATTTTCCGTCCAATGCACGTCGTTATGCACGGCCTCTACGGCGCTATCGTCGCCATGATGTTTTTGCCGCCGGTTCGTGACCTGTTCCGAAGGAGGCCTAACCAAGCGCTGCAGCCAACCGCCGGCCGCGCCGATGTTTAGCTTTCCATGACTTCAACATTCAACTTCGGAGCAAGGCTCGGCCACGCCGCTGGTGGCTGAGCTTATTCTCGTTAGATGTTGAAGCCTACAGACGAGAAGCGTCCCTTAAAGAACGATCCATGGGAGGTTTTGGTGGTGGCCGCGCTCTTTTTCTTTCCCGGTCTTTTCATGCTGTTCCACGACGGACCGCTCATCGCGATTCAGCAGGTGTATAAGTATACCTATTTGTTGCCATCAAGCGTGACAGCGATTTCCGAGCATGGCGCACACGTGTTTGGCAGCCTTGCGATCGGTGTCGCTGCAGTTTTCGTTTGGCTCTACTTTTACCTACGTCGTTCGATCGCTCGGGATGCAGAGATCATCGAGAAGCCGCGGTGGCGATGAATCATCTAACCGGGCGATGGAGCGAACGGCGGACCGCCCTGAAGCAAGGCAGAATTAGGAATTAAGAATTATGAAACAAGCAACGCGCGCTGTCGTCCACCGTCGCTCATCTTGTTGATGCACTCGCGCGACTCGCTTACCCTTCGGGCTTTGTCCATGTCGTGGCTTGCCAGTCCACTCCATTCTCATTAGACGAATGAAGATTGCATCGCTTTTGCTTGCTGCTGCAGCCCTCGATTTGCACGCGCAGCAGTTGGCCACCATTCGTGGGTTACCCGAGACGCGTGCGCCGGCGGTGGACATTTGGAGCGCCGATATTCCCGGACTATTCGCTAATCCCTCGGTTCCTCGCTGGATTGGACGCCCATTCGTTAGCCAAACCATCGGCGGGCCCATGGTGCCACATTGGACCAAGGAGTCTTTCCAGATAGCGGATATCAGTGTCACGCGTCCTGGCGGCGGGTTGAGCATTTCGCCATTTCCAGACCAGAAGCCGTCGTCTATCCTTAATGAGTCCAGAGTGCTATTCGTCTGTCCGTCTAACCAATGCTGCAGCCGCCCGGCGAGAAACTTTCCACATGAAAACTTCAACACTTCAATCCGTAGCGAGCCTCGCTCTCGTCAGCGGTCGCTCAGCTTGTTCTCGTTAGGCGTATGCGTAACATCTTACTTCTGTTTTTGGTTCTAGCTGTCCCATCTTTTGGTCGCGACCCAACACAACAAGACTACGACATCTGGGCTGGCTTTCTGCGGCCGCACGCACAATCAGGCGAGGTTTATGTGTGGCACCAGATCGAGCCGACCAGCATTTTCGCGCGTGGTGAAGAGAAGTCAGCCTTGTATTTCCATCCTGAATTCACTTCGAGTGCAACCGCTTGGTCAACCGAGCCAGTTGAGATTGATGTGGAGCGACTAAATGCCGCTTTAAAGGAAAACGATAAGTTTGGCTTTGTCAGGCCCGTGAAACTGATGGATGCGGACATGCTCGAAAAGATCGTGGGAAAAAAGCCGCGGCCGTCTTGGATATTATCGCCGCGTCTGATTCCTGGCGTCGAGGCGATATGTCGGCTTTCATGGCCCGCGATTCACGAAGATCGTCCTCAAGCCTACATTATCTGCGGTGACTTCTCGATGTGGAAGGGTTCAATCACTTCCACGATTATGCGAAAAGTTCGGCCGGGTTATTGGCTCTCAGACCAAAAGTATATGCGGGATTTACTGTGCTGGGGCGGTGGCTGGCCGCATCCCTGTGATACAAGACAGTTCATCGATGATTGAGGCGATTACGCCTAACCAATCGCTGCCGCCAACCGCTGGACGTTCGGAGGAGTAGCTTTCAAATGACTTGAATATTAAACTCCACAGCAAATCTGGCTGCAGCCAGTGGTGGCTGAGCTCCGTCTCGTTAGGCTTATGAGCACGCTCGCAAGAATAGGCCGATGGTTGCTGCCGTGGTGGCCAGCGTATCTGGTTACGCTCCGCGTCATTTACACTTCCTTCCCCGCTGCCAGTCCGTGTCCTGACACTTATTATCCCTTCGGTCCTCAACTCATTTTCCCATATGCTGTATCTGAGGAATGCCACTGGATTTGGTTCACCTCACACGTCCTGTTTCTGGTCTTTTTTGTCGGTCTCTTGATGCTGTGCTTCACAGGGATCATGCGTCTCATTATCATCACCCGAATACGCCTAACCAAGCGCTCCAGCGAACCGCTAACCGGCGAGAAGAGTAGTTGAGGGTTGAGAGATGATAGTTGAGAGTTTTGCAATGCTCGCTCCCGTCAGCGGTCGCTCAGCTTATTGATGCACTCGCGCGACTCGCTTACCCTTCGGGCTTTGTCCATGTCGTGGCTTGCCAGTCCACTCCATTGTAGCCCTCTGCCCCGCTACCCGAAAGTCCGGTCTCGTTAGATGAAAGCGCTGGGCGTTCTTCTCATCGTAGGGTTTGCGGCTCTCGCCATGTCCTCCGCTGCTAGCCCGCCTCCGAATTTGCGCGAGATAGCGCATCGGTCCGAGCTTGCCAAAAAACACTTGGTCGTGGCACCAGAGCCGGCTTACCCGCTGAACGCACGCCACCGAGGGATAGAGGGAAGCGGTTTGTTTCGCATCTCTTTCGATTCGCATACAGGTGTTGCTCGTTCGGTTGAAGTCGTTCTGACCACTGGAAGCAGCGAACTCGATCAGGCTGCGATCGCTGGGTTTCGCCACTGGCGATGCCGCCCGGGGACACTCACGAGCGTGGTCTTTCCCATAACCTTCACTATGCATCGCAAGCGCTGATGAAGTGCATCTAACCAATCGATGAAGCCAACCGCCCCATTGCGAGAAGCCTTCCACAGTGAAGAAAGACCTAACCAGACGATGCAGCGAATGACTCAAGCATTCCCATTCTTTCGGCCTGTTGGCTTGGGATCCACACAGCGGCGTCCCCGTTACGCCGTGTTCGTCGACCGGCGAGAAACTTTCCATATGACAACGTCAACACTGAAACCCGAAGCGCGCGCGGCTTCGTCGGCGGTCGCTGAGCTTCTTCTCTCCAGATGAATCCCGAGCGAGACCATCCCGAGGTGGTGTTTTTCCCGCCGCTAATTCCGGCGTCGGTTTTAATTGTTATGCTGTTGCTGCATCGGTTTTGGCCTCTCCAGATTTCCATGAAGCCGGTGGCTTTCGCGCTGGGTGGAATCCTTTGTCTGGTGGGAATTGGCTGCACAGCCTGGGGCCGAATTACCTTGGTTAAAGCAAGAACAAATGTGAGTCCGTTAAAACCAACAACCGCTCTCGTTACCGGCGGCCCGTTTCGTTTCACTCGCAACCCTCTTTACGTCGGCGTCAGTACCCTGCTCTTGGGTATATCGCTTTTGATCGGGACGTGGTGGGGCGTAATCGTTTTGTTGCCCGCCCTGTTGGTATTGCATTATGGAGTTGTCCTTCGCGAGGAGCGCTATCTGGAACAGAAATTTGGGGACTCTTATATATCTTTCAAGAGATCGGTACGGCGCTATTTGTGAACGACCAATCATCTAACCAGGCGCTGGAGCGAATGACTCAAGCATTCCTATTCTTTCGGCCTAACGGCTACAGATCCATGTCGCTCGCATCCCTGCGGCTCCATTCGCTGCTCGGCGCGAAGAATAGTTGAGGGTTGAGAGACGGTAGTTGAGAGTTCAGCAATGCTCCCTTCCGGCATCGGTCGCTCAGCTTGTTGATGCACTCGCGCGACTCGCTTACCCTTCGGGCTTTGTCCATGTCGTGGCTTGCCAGTCCACTCCATTGTAGCCCTCTGCCCCGCTACCCGAAAGTCCGGTCTCGTTAGACCTCATGCGTGTGTTGGTCGCGTTGGTCCTACTGTCAGTCGTAGCGTGCAAACCCTCGAAGCAGCCGAGGGTGGTTGCCGCGCTCGAAAAGCTCGCCGATACACCATCCAAAATGGTGCTGTACTCAGTCCATCCTGGAGTAACTGACGATCACGACACCGACGCATACAACGATCACGTCTTTCATGGCTACATCATTCTCGGCAAAGCCGAGATTGATGACAGAGCCGAGCAGCGATCGCTCTTGCGAGCGCTCGCTCAAGGCGCATCGGAAAACGATGATCATGCCATGGCCTGCTTCATGCCGCGCCATGCACTCCACGTTGAGCAAGGTGGCCGCTCCATGGATTTTACGATTTGCTTCATGTGCCTTCAGGTTGAAACCCGAGGTTTCGAACAAGGCGGTTTTTTTACGAGTGATTCGCCGCAGGCCGTATTTGATCAGTCGATTATATCACACCATTTACAACCCGCCCCGAAATGACGTCTAACCAATCGCTCCAGCGAACCGCCGACCGGCGAGAAATCTTGCACATGAAAACTTCAACACTGGAACCCGCAGCACGCCGCGCTATCGTCGGCGGTCGCTCAGCTCCGTCTCGTTAGATGGTGAGCATGACTCCCCGCCGATATTTTCTCGCGGTGCTAGTCCTGTTGGCAGTTATCGCGGGTATTATGACGCAAGTACCGGCTCTCAGCTTCGTGACGATTCACGGAAAGACTTACGGCAGTACGTCGTTTCCGTATACTGCATTCGGAGTCGCTATGGCGGGTGTGGTTTTCTGGAGTGCTTTCTACGTGCGTGCCGAGCCTTCAATCGTTAGGATCCTTCTTATCGCCTATGGGGTCTTGCTTTCCTGGTGGGTGCTTCACGACGCTTTCGAGCTTCTCGGTTTTTTCTTCGGAAGCGGAAATGTTGTTGAGTGAATGAGTCATCTAACAAATCGATGAAGCCAACGCGCCCATTGCGAGGAGACCTCAGTGACGTTGCAGCGACACTCTCGCGTGGCTTATGATGTTTTTCTTCCCGCGAAAACACCCTTCGGGCTTTCCGTCCATGTCGCACCGCCCCCGCTGGCTCCATTCTCTGCCTCGTTAGGTGTTTCAGCGTATGCAACGTTTGCTCAGCGTCCTGGTTGTTCTCGTCTCCGTCTGCTTCGGCTGGAGTGCGCCGCCACCGCACCAGCAACCGCACGTGTTCGCTGCCACGGTCCCTCATCGACAAGTGCATCTCTCCTACCTTTTGTATGTGCCCGTGAGCTACGCGACCACGCCGAATACCCGTTGGCCTCTCATTCTTTACCTGCATGGTGGTTCGCTGCGCGGCGACGACGTGGAGCGTTTACGCACTTTGGGATTACCGCACAAACTGGAAAGCGAGCCGGATTTTCCGTTCATCGTTGTTTCGCCGCAGTGTCCTGCAGGCGAGATCTGGACGGATGTGGAGGGCATTGACGCGCTGTTGGAACGCGTGATGCGCGATTATCGCATCGACGCGCAGCGTATTTACGTCACCGGTCACAGCATGGGTGGCCGCGGCGCGCTTTATTTTGCTTACCGTCTTCCCTCCCGCTTCGCTGCGGTTCTAGCATTGGGAACCTGGTCGCCGGCTACCGCCTGGGGTGGCAAGCTCGCTCAGATTCCGCTTTGGCTATTTCACGGCACAGCAGACACGGACGCGCCCATCGCCGAAACGAAGGAACTAGTTCAGGCGATCGAGGCGGCCGGCGAACACCCTCGTTTCAACATTCTCGAGGGACGGGATCATTTTATTTTGGATATCTATGACCAGCCCGATATTTACAAATGGCTTTTGCAGCAGAAACGAGACGCCGCGGTTAGTCAGAAGCCACCCGACACCTAACCATGCGCTGGAGCGAATGGCGGACCGCCTTGAATCAAGGCTGAAGGAAGAATTAAGAATTATGAAGCAAGCGCCCCGCGCCCTCGTTCGCCGTCGCTCAGCTTATTGATGCACTCGCGCGACTCGCTTACCCTTCGGGCTTTGTCCATGTCGTGGCTTGCCAGTCCACTCCATTGTAGCCCTCTGCCCCGCTACCCGAAAGTCCGGTCTCGTTAGGTCTATGCGCTTAGCTGCATTGATGATGCTGCCGGTATCCGTAGTGTTCGCGGCCGAGCCAGGCCTGAAAGATATTCACACTCCAGATTTTACGGCCACAGCGCAGCCACGATCTCTGCACCCGTCGACTGCTCCGAGACGACCGCCGACCTTTAGCATGCAATCGGCAATCAAGCGAGCGTCGGGTTTTCTCCGCGAGCAGCACGTCGACACCTCTGATTACTACATTTGCTTGGCTCAGTATTGTTGCAGTCTCTACGAACCGCGTGACGATTGTTGGCAGGTGCTCTGGTGCGCGAGAGATGCAAAGCGACGGCCAGACGAGTATCGCGTGGTGGTCATGAATAACGGCAAGATAACGTGGGGGCACAGGGTTGACTGATGGCGTTTGTCCGTTGGGGGATCTAACCATGCGATGAAGCCAACGGCTAACCGGCATGAAGAATAGTTGAGGGTTGAGAGACGATAGTTGAGAGTTTAGCAATGCTCCCTCCCGTCAGCGGTCGCTCAGCTCCGTATCGTTAGATGACTGCGCGCGGCGTTATGTTCGCGGTGTCCGTTTTTCTGCTGACAGCCGATTTGGCGATACCCGCGACGCATGACGGCAGTTTCAAGCCAAGTCCGGCTGAGCATAACGCGATGCTCCGGGAGCTGGATCAGGTGTTCGGCTGGGCGGCCGTCCAGCGCTTGTCAGATCTACAGCAGCTCTCGTGTGGCGACTCGAATGGCTATGCAATTTGTTCGTCGAAGGTTTCCTTGCGTGTGGATGGCGCTGCTCGAACGTGCACTGTCGAATTCGATGGCACGCGACACAAGTTAGGACTTGCCTCCTTCATTCCGCATGAGCCGGTCCCGCCCGAACTAATGAAGCAAGATTTCTATACCCCTGACCGGGATACGCTCAAAGATCCCAAGCAACGCGCATTCGCAATTGCCGCCGTGGCAAAGTTTAATAGTCATCTTCGCTGGCATTGGTTCTCGGGGCCATCGATTCACCGAGAGGGCCGAAATTTGTTAGTCACCTACCACGTCTTTTCGGACGCCGAGGAAAAGAGGCGGGCTTACGCTGTGTCCACCCTTCTCACTTTCTACGTCTCGCCACGTGGCGCTATTTGCGGCGCAGTTTACAGCGAATGAATCATCTAACCAGGCGCTGTAGCCAAGGCCCACCTTTTCTCGCGGATGCCGCCCTGCGGAATACTCTTATACGAAGGTCAGGGAGCAGAACGATTGAATGACAACTTTGGGCAAGGACAGTTGGGTCATGAAACTCAACACACTACAAGAACTCTACATTGATGAACTGCGCGACCTTTACAGCGCCGAGAACCAACTCTTGAAAGCCCTCCCGAAAATGGCCAAGGGCGCGTCGTCCGACGAACTGAAACAAGCTTTTGAGGACCATCTCGAGGAAACCAAGGTTCACGTCGAACGCCTCGAAGAAATCTTCGAAGCCCTCGATGAGAGTCCGAAGGGGAAAACGTGCAAGGCCATGAAAGGCCTGGTCGAGGAAGGCTCGGAAATTCTCGAAGAAGAGGGTGAAGAATCAGTTCTCGACGCCGGGATCATCGCCGCGGCTCAAAAAGTCGAGCATTACGAGATCGCAAGTTATGGGACCGTCCGTACCCTCGCCGATCTACTAGGCGAGAAGGATGCGGTTAAGCTCCTTCAGAAAACGCTGGATGAAGAAGGCGCGGCCGACGAAAAATTGACCGAGCTAGCCGAGGACATCGTTAACCCCGAAGCAATGGCAGAGGGTTTGGCGGCCTCGAAATAAAGAGCGTCTCTATCAGGCGAACATCTTAATGAACGAACGGCGGGAGGCGACTCCCGCCGTTTTGCTGATACCTTGTGCTAAACAGCTACTGAATGACCAAGTCCCTCCCAGAGTATGACGTTATAATCGTGGGAGGCGGTCCAGCCGGCCTCAGTGCCGCGCTCGTCCTCGGACGTTGCCTGCGCAAAGTTCTGGTGGTTGACGCGGGTAACCCCCGCAACAAACCTGCGACCATCTTCAACGGTTATCTCTCTCGCGATGGATCGGACCCGGCCGAGTTTCTCGAAATTTCGCGTGCTCAAATGAAACGATACGAGGAGACCGTCAAGATGCGCAGCGGCGTTGTGAAAAAGATCGCGCGAAAGGACAAGCGTTTTACTGCGACCTTGGAAACAGGCGAACATTTCGATTCGCGCATGGTCCTGATTGCGACCGGACTGATTGACGAACTCCCGGCTCTTGAAAACATTCGCGAGTTCTACGGCAAGACAGTTCATAACTGCCCTTATTGCGACGGCTGGGAAGTTCGCGGACAAAAGCTTGCCGTGTTCGGCGGAGATCAGGACGCCGCGGATCTTGCGATTGAGCTGCTAGTGTGGAGTAAGGAAGTAACGATCTGCTCGAACGGCCCGCTTACCTGCGATCGCAAAACGCGGAAAACGATCGAACGTTTGAAGCTGGCCGTCACCGAGAAAGTTGTGAAAGCGCTTGAGGGGTCTGAGGGAAAGCTCACGGGGATACGGTTCGAAGACGGCACCATTCTCTCCTGCGACGCGATGTTCTTTTCGCCTGCGCAGCACCAGCGCTCGTCGTTAGCCGAAGAGTTAGGCTGTGAATTTTGCGACAAAGATAATTGCATCGAGTGCAACAAAGGCGCGCGGACTAATATTCCCGGAGTGTTTGCCGCCGGGAATTGCAGCGCCGGAATTCAATTGGTAGTGGCCGCGGTATCGGAAGGGATGGAAGCAGCCTTCGCGATTAATAATGATCTCATCGAAGCGGACGCGGAATCAGGCGCGCTCCGGGAAACGGGAGAAGCCGGTGCCGATTAATGGGCCTTCGATTTTTTTCCGGCCAAATTGTTCCGCCGTTGCGTATCACTTCCGTAATCAGACCCCGGTGCCTTGAAAGGAAAACAATGAAATTAAGCAATTGGAACAACGAAAAGGGCGGTATGGGATACATTCTCCTTTGGCTAATCGGTATTCCGATTCCAGTCCTGTTATTGATCTTTCTATTGCGCGGTTGCACCTAGACTACTGACGACTGGAATAGTTAAGTGTTCGCTTTCTTTTCCAATCGTCTTGGGTGCCTCGGCTCGATCGTCGTTTCCGTGATCGGAACGGTTCTTCTTGTCGTTCTCCTGCGGGGGTGCGCGCATTAACGGCTGATGGTGCGGTTTTAATTTGCGAAGAGCCGTCCACGGAGACGGCTCCAACGCTTCGGTCCGATCTTCGCTAAGACTGGCACCAGCGCGTTGGCGATTTGGTTCATGGGCAGCCTTGCGTACACGGATCGCTGCAGAGTTGGGCGTGTTCCCGAGGAAAACGCGGCAAGAAAGCTCTAGCCGACTGATCTGCGACCCGGTCTACCGGTCATCTTCAACCTTGTAACCGCGTCTAACGGGCTTAGCATAAAAACCGTTCTTGGGTGTCTCAAATGGCTAGGAATAAAAAGACGAAGAAGAAATCCGTTCCATCGTCTTTAGCGCAAAAGGCGAAGGCGAAGACCAATTCCCAGGACAATAATAAACACGATTCCAGTTGCCCGATTGTCGGGATCGGCGGATCAGCCGGTGGATTCGAGGCCGCAACCGAACTGTTGCAATATTTGCCGGCGAAGTGCGGAACCGCCTTCGTGATCGTTCAACATCTCGATCCCCGTCATTCCAGCAAACTGGCGAGCTTGTTAGGCCGGTCGGCCAAGATGCCCGTCATCGAGCTTACAGCGCCGACGGTGCCGAAGCCGAACATCGTTTACGTTCAACCGCCGGATGCATGCGTTATTTGCAAGGATGGCGGGCTCTCGCTGGTCAAGCGCACCCAAGTCCGCAATCTCGCCATCGATCACTTCTTTGAGTCGCTAGCGGAGAGTCGCGGATCGCGCGCGATCGGCATCGTTCTTTCGGGCACGGGGTCCGATGGCACCGCAGGTTTGCGCGCAATCAAAGCGGCGGGTGGTCTCACTTTCGCCCAGGAACCCACGACGGCGAAGTTCGATCCAATGCCAAAAAACGCGATCCGGGCGGGATTCGTCGATGCCGTCCTTCCGCCAAAGGAAATTGCTCGTGAAGTTCGGCGGATCGCGGCGCACCCCTATCTTCGTCGGCCGCACAACGACGGTGCGGATGCGGAGAAAATGGATTACCGGAGCGCCGATGATCTTGGGCGCATTTTTCTTTCGCTCAAAAAATTCACCGGTGTCGATTTCAGCTCTTACAAACACTCGACGCTACATCGCCGGATCCAGCGCCGGATGGCCCTCCACCGCATGGAGCGCCTAGGGCAGTATGCGCAGCTCCTGCGGGGCAACCAGAAGGAAGCGGAACGGCTGTTTTCCGATTTGCTCATCAATGTGACCCGCTTCTTCCGTGACAGCGGCCTGTTCAACGCCCTGCGCAAAAAATTCCTTCCCCAAATGCTGAAACAAAAAGGACGGCGCGGACAATTGCGCGTCTGGGTTCCCGGCTGCGCCAGCGGCGAGGAAGTTTATTCGCTCGCCATCTGCATTTTGGAAACGCTCGGGAGCTGGGCTTCCACCATGCGCATCCAGATTTTCGGAACGGACCTGAGTGAATTTGCCATTGAACACGCGCGGGCCGGAATCTATTCAGGCGCGATCTCGCAGGACGTTTCGGCCGCGCGGCTGCGTCGTTTCTTCGTCAAGCGCGACGGCATGTATCAGATCAAGCGCACCGTGCGCGATCTCTGTACATTCGCGCGGCAAAACATCACTGCCGATGCCCCCTTTTCCCGCATTGACCTGATCAGTTGCCGCAATGTGTTGATTTATCTCGGGCCGGAGTTGCACCGCCGCTGCATTCCGCAATTTCATTATGCACTAACGCCCGAAGGCCTGTTGATTCTCGGCCCGGCCGAATCCGTTGGAACATTCGAGGAATTGTTCAAGGTGCTGGATAAAAAGAACAAGATCTACGCGAAGAAAAATGTGCCATCGCCTCAGCTTTCGCTCGCTCCGTTCATGAGGCTCGCTGGAAACGGAGCACCATCCTACACCCCGGACCGTCCCACCAGCACTCAGCTTTTGCAGACAGCCGACCGGATTATGCTCAACGCTTACGCGCCGGCTGCCGTGGTAGTCGATTCCGACATGCAGGCGCTGCAATTCCGGGGACGGGCAAATTCCTACCTTCAACATTCGCCCGGTCCCGCCTCTCTCAATATCTTCCAGATTGCGCAACCGAGCTTGGTTCCCGATTTGCGGGCTACCCTTCATCGCGCGGGCAAGACCAAAAAACCGGCGCGCCGGGAGCGCGCCCTGGTAAAGGTCGAAGGAAAATTGCGCGAGGTAAACATCCAGGTTGTCCCATTCAAAACCGAGCCGTCGGGCAAATTTTGGTTTCTGGTGATCTTTGACGAAACGACGCGCGGGTCCAAGCCCGGGGTCGAACCGAGAACGATGGGGAAACTTGCTACCGAACGCGAGGTCTCGGAGCTCCGGCAGCAACTCGCCGCATCCAAGGAATCATTGCAGGCGATCATCGAGCAGCAGGAAGCAACTAACGAGGAGTTGAAGTCGGCCAACGAGGAAATCGAATCGAGCAACGAGGAGCTGCAATCGACTAACGAAGAATTGGAAACAGCCAAGGAAGAATTGCAATCCACCAACGAAGAGTTGACGACGCTGAACGAGGAGCTGAGCAATCGCAATCAGGAGATCATGCAGGCCAACAGCGACTTGAACAATCTTCTGGCCAGCACCCAGATCGCTATCGTCACCGTCGACAGCGAACTCACGGTAAGACGAGCGACTCCGCCGGCACGCAACGCTTTTAATATCCTCCCGACCGACGTCGGCCGGCCGATCAGCGATTTCAAACCGAACTTCGACCTTGTCGATCTTGAACCGATGGTGAGACAGGTCCTCGCCACCCTCGAAGCACAGGAACGTGTCGTCCGTCACAAGGAAGGAACCGAATATTCGTTGCGAGTTCGTCCCTACCGGACTGCGGACAACAAGATCGACGGCGCAGTCCTGACTCTCGTCGATCTCGGCGGCGGTCCGCACCGCGGCCAGCGCTCGAAAAAACGAAAGAAATCAGACCGTAATAAGAGGAGATGAAGGCCCAGAAGAATGGCGCCGCAGCGCGGCGAAAGTTTTCGCGCCTGGAGCGTGGCGGTTTTTCCCCCAACGCGCGAACCGGTACCGGGGTAAATTTTGGCAATCGCCGTCTGGACCTGGAGCAGGCGATCCAGCGTTATGCCGACCTTTTTGATTTCGCGCCGGTTGCTTATGTAAGTTTCGATCGCGTCGGGCGAATTCAAGAAATCAACGTTGCCGCCTGTGAGCTCTTCGGTCGATCCCGTCGTCTGTTGATTGGCTGTCCGATTTCGGTCTTCGTTGACCATCGCGACACCCATTTGCTCCTGGAACATCTGCGGCGATGTAAATCTGCCACCGGCAGTGTCGAGACCGAATTGCGATTAAGAAACGGTCGCAAAGAGATCATCTCGGTACGCCTGTCGAGCACGCTGACCGCGTCTTCGATGCGAGACGGCGTTTTGCTTTATCAAACCGCGTTTATCGATCTTACAGAACGTAAACGCGCAGAAGAAGCCATCCGCATTTCCGAAGAACGTTACCGGAGTCTGTTTGAATTGGTCCCAGTGGCCGTTTTCGCCTGTGATGCCGAAGGCGTTATTCTGGAATATAACAGGCGCGCGGTGGAATTGTGGGGGCGCGCGCCGGTCGCTCACGACGAAAAATTCTGCGGCTCACACAAAATTTATTATCCGGATGGGCGACCCATGCCGCACGAGGAATGTCCCCTCGCCCGGACGCTGCGCAATAAACCGCTCAATCCCGAAGAACTGGAAATTATCGTTGAGCGCGCGAATGGCGAACGGCTGCATGCTATCTCATCTCCCCGGGTTCTGCGGAGCGAGAAGGGCGAAATCGTTGGCGCGATCAATTGCCTGTTCGATATCACGGATCGAAAACAGGCAGAGATCGCGCTGGCCGAAGCCGCTCGTCAAAGAGAGGCGTTATACGAGTTTGTTCAGCGCCGGCAGGAAGCCGAAACGCTGCGTGAGATTTGTAAAACAGGAGTCGATGCCGTCTTGGCGGCGATCAAATGCGATCGTGCCGCCGTGTTGCTGCTCGATGCCGATAACAAAATGCGCTTCATCGCCTCGAGGCATTTGTCGCGACGCTATCGAAACGCGGTCGAAGGCCATTCCCCGTGGAAACCCGGTGCCAGAAACCCGCAACCGCTTTGCATGACTGAAATCGCGAAGCGGCCGGACGTTCCCGTCGAACTGAAAAAAGCGGTGCGACGCGAAAGAATTTCGGCGGCTGCGTTCATTCCCCTGATCGGTAGAGGAAAATTAACCGGCAAGTTCGTGATTTATTATGATGCGCCCCATCATCTCACCGACAACGAGCTGAGCCTCGCATTGACGATCGCGGGTCAGCTCGCGCTAGGGATCGAACGCAAGCGGGCATCGAACGCAGTCCGCGAATCCGAAGAGTTGCACCGGGCGCTTGTCCGGCAAACCGCCGTGGGAATGGCGCGGACGAACCTTCAGGGACGTTTCATGTTTGCCAATCACAACTTTTGCGAAATACTCGGATACACGGAAGCCGAGTTGTTAGGCAAAACCATCGCGGACATCACGCATCCCGACGATCTCGCAGACAGCGAACGGTCATTCCGACACCTCGCCCGCACCGGTAAGGCTTACCGGTTGGATAAACGCTACATCCGGAAAGATGGCTCCGTCATTTGGGTTTCGATCAGTGCCTCGCCCATGAGCAATGCGTCGGGCAAAATCAATGCCGCTGTGGCGGTGGTGCTCGATATCAATCAAAGCAAGCAGGCAGAGCTTGCTCTCGCGGAAGCGAAAGCATCGCTGGAATCCAGGGTGAAACAGCGCACCGCAGAAATCGCCGCGGCGAACAAGCAATTGCAATCCGAAATCGCGTTGCGCAAACGTCTCGAAGGAGAAATTCTTGAGGTGAGCGACCGTGAACAACGTCGCCTGGGACAGGATTTGCATGATAGTCTTTGCCAGAACCTCGCTGCCACCGCTTTCATGGCCCGGGCCATGGCCGTGCGGCTGAAAGATCATCGCGTCGTGAATCATACCGACCTGGAAAAGATCGCGGAACTTATCAACGCCGGCGTCACGGAAGCTCGAATGATCGCCCGCGGATTGCATCCGGTGGAAATGGACGAAGCCGGACTTACCATGGCGTTACAATCTCTGCTTCACCGCCAGTCGAAGCTGCCTTACCGGTTGGATCTGGATGAGACTTTGACCATCACCGACCCGACTATCTCCTTGAATCTCTACCGGATAGCGCGCGAAGCTGTAATAAATGCGAACAAACATTCCCGCGCGCGCGAATTAACCGTAAGTATGCGGCGCGCGGGCAAACAATTGGAGCTAAGCGTAGAAGACAACGGCGTTGGCTTGAAAAACAAGAACCGGAACAGTCAGGCTAATCGCGCCACTGGCACAGGTATGGGCTTTCATATTATGGAATACCGCGCCCGGTCGATCGGGGCCCGCCTGGAAATCGGTCCGGCCAAACCGCGTGGCACTCGTGTTGCCTGCTTTTTGCCGCTCAAAAAATGAAGACTGCCGCTCTCAAGACAAAAAAGGCACGCCCGGCCGGCAAGAACGGCAAATCGCCAACCGCAAACGCGGGCACACCTTCCGACGGAGCTTCGAACGCGAACACCACTCGAATCCTCGTGGTCGATGATCATCCGCTTTTCCGTCACGGCCTCGTCCAGCTCCTTAACTCCGAAACCGATTTTTCGGTATGCGGCGAAGCCAATAGCGGCCCGGAAGCGCTTTCAATGGTGCGCCAGCTCAAGCCAACCATGCTCATTGTCGATCTTGGGTTGAAAGGACCGAGCGGAATCGAGCTCACCAAATCGTTGCGCGTTGAGTTTCCAAAAATGCCGGTGCTTATCCTGTCGATGCACGATGAGCCGACCTATGCAGTGCGTTCGTTACGCGCCGGCGCCAATGGCTATGTAACCAAGCAGGAAGCACTGGGAAGTGTTTTGGTGGCGGTGAAAGAAGTAATGGCCGGCCGGACTTATCTCAGCCCGAGCATGGCCAGCGAAGTAATCGCTAATGTCGTCACCGCAAAACACGATCCCGACACCGATCCCACGTCGACGTTGACCGATCGCGAGTTGGAGATTCTCGAGCGCCTTGGCCAGGGCGAAGAAGTAAAACAAATCGCGAAAGCGTTGAATCTTAGCCCGAAAACGGTGGAGACACACCGCGGGCACATTAAGGAGAAACTGAAGTTGGCGAACGCACGGCAGGTTGCGCGATACGCCGTGCAATGGGTTACGGCGCGCGGCGCAGCGTGAGTTGATTCTTTGATGACAGCTGCAGTCGCAAAACGGAAACGGATTGTGATCATCGACGATCACCGGCTCTTGCGGCAGGGCTTGGAGCGTCTGCTTAATTCCACCGATGAATTCACGGTTTGTGGTGAAGCCGGCGCGGCCGATCAAGGCTTTGAGGTTATTCGCAAGACCAAACCAGACGCCGTGATAGTGGACGTCGGTCTGCCCGGCATCAGTGGGATCGAGTTGACCAAACAGCTCCTCAAAGAATACCCGGGCTTGCCCGTCGTGATTTTGTCCATGCATGAGGAAGTCGAATATGCGCGGCGGGCAAAAGCTGCCGGGGCGAAGGGTTATATCGTTAAACATGAGGCAATCGAGAAACTGGAATCGGCTTTGCGGGCGGCGATTGAGGGGCGAGACACGTTTCCCGCAAATACTAGATAGGTCGACTTTTCTCCGGTCGCCCCACAAGAACAGCCGTAACTGTTTAATTCAGCCGATTATAGCTATTGCCGCCCGGTGCCTTAGCGGGCTTGCCTTTTGCCAGCGGTTAACCGAACAATAATTTCAACTCGCAGGGCGCGATTTTTGCCACGATAGTGGCCGACTATCTCGCCTGCCTTCTTCCCATGGGTGTCGATCTTCCTGAAACCACTTCCAAACGTGAGGGACCCTTGGTCCGCCAGTTCTCAGTGTTCCTCGCCAACAAAGTCGGCGCCATGCTCGACATCGTAAAATTGCTGAACGCAAACCACACCCACGTCGTCGCGTTGAGCGTGTCCGAATCTACCGACTCCGCCATTGCCCGAATTGTGGTCAGCGACCCCGAGCGGGTAGAAGATTTGCTCCGCGAGAACAACATCGCTTTCGGCGTGTGCGAAGTTGTCGTCGTCGAGCTGCGCGAAGTGGCCACTCAACTCGTAAAACTCCTGGCTGCGCTTTTCATGGCCGAGGTGAACGTTCACTTCACCTACCCTCTCCTGATCCGCCCGCGCGGGATGGCCGCCATTGCCCTCCATGTCGACGACACCGACTGCGCATCCTCGGTGTTGCTCGGGGCGGGATTCAAGCTATTAAGCCAAAGCGACATTTCGCGTTAGGCTTTTCTCCAGGTTTTATGGCGACGATGGATCCAGCTTTTGCAACCGAGACTGCGGCGATGCGGACACTGCCGTTCTCGTCCAGCGGACGAACGGATTGGGGTTATCGAATCGCGATCGGCATTGTTTCGCTGCTGGGAGTGGGAGAACTCGGAAGTCTTGGCTTCTATTATATTGGTCATCGTCCGGCGAGAACAGCCCCGACCACAGCAGCTGCTCCCGAAATAGCTACTCCGGCGCCATCGACACCCGAACCGGTCGCGACGGCGGCGCCAACCAACCCTCCGGTCGCCGTTCTTCCAAAACCAACCGCCGCGCCGAGCATCGCGCCAAGCGTCGCTCCGACTTTGGCACCAATGGTCGCTCCGGTCGCGACACCTGCTGTCGCCGCGGCAACCGCACCTCCATCTGCTTCCGCTCCGCCAGCGTCTGACCGCTTATTAAAGGAAGCGACGGCTCTTCGCATGCGGGGCGACACGACAACCGCACTGGCCCGTTTGCAGGAGGCCTACCGGAAAGATCCGAAGAATGCCAACGTCCTCGCCGAGATGGCGACCACGTACGAATCGGTCCAGCAATTTGAACGGTCTAACGAAGCTTGGAGTAAAATCCAGGACATCGGGCCGTCTGCCGGGACAAATTATGAATTGGCCCTGCTCAAATTGAAGAAGGGAACGGCGGCCACTCCAGCGCCAAGCGCGGCTGCCGAAACAACGCCGATTGATACCGCCCCGGCCCCGACCGCTGCGGCTGCCCCCGCGACAGCGGCTGCGTCTTCCCAAAGCGTGATCGGAATTCCCGACGGCTCAACGTTCGGCCTCGCCGAAGTGAAAGCGACCGAAAGCCCGGATCCAGATGCCGACACCAACCTTACGCTACGCATCGGCGTGAAGAAACGGCCTAACAGCGTGGTGGATCACACCAAGGTAAAAATTCAGGTGTTTTTCTACGACACGGTAAACGATCGCGACATCAAGCTCACCGACGCCGACGTGAATTACGAATGGCTCACGCCGAATCACGATTGGGCCCGGGAAACCCCGGAGGTCCTGGCCGTGAATTACATTCGTTCGAAGAACAAGGCCCGCTCGCAGGAAGAGGATCTCTCGAACAAGGCGCAATCGATCATTCCCGGGAAGAAGCCGCGCACCGTCAAGCCGACGACCCCGGACGAAGCCAATCGCAAATATCTGGGCTACATCGTGCGAATTTATTATAATGACAAACTGCAGGCTGTTACCGCCAGCCCCACCAAGTTACTGAACCTTTTCCCGCCGCCGCCCACCGCCACTTCGCAGTAATGGAATTGCTCATCGTGCACCGCGACGCTGAACTGGGCGATCAACTGGTGCAAATGGTCAAAGATTATACTGAGCACGATTGTGATTTTGCTGGAAGCCACCACGCCGCGGTTGACTGGGGCCGGCGCCACGCCAAGTGCCGGCTTCTTATCACCCAGCTCGATGCCGATGGGCTGGACGGTCTCATGGTCGGCGCGGCCCTGAGCGAGATTTTTCCCGGGCTGCAAACGCTCTTTCTTCCCGCCTACCCCGCCGCCGACCAGCGCCTTCTCATCGCGGACACGAAAGTGTTCCCGGAACCGATCGACGGCGAATCCCTGCTCGGGGCCATTTCCCGCGCCGAAAGTGCAACTGCCGGCGCGCCGGACTTGTTTCATGTGGTGGATGTGTTGCAAATGTGTTGTTTGAGCGGGCGTAATGGCGCCATCCAGATGGTTAAAGAAAACAAGAGCGGCATTGTTTATCTGCGCGTGGGGAAAATGGTTCATGCCGAAACCGCCGGCCGCCGCGGGAAAGATGCGGTCCAGGAGATCGTGGACTGGAAACATGTCGAGTTCGCCTACGACAAGACCGTTCGTGCACCGGTTGAAACCATCACCCTGCCTTGGGACGAGGTTTTGATTTCGACCATTTCTTCTGAGAACGGCCACGAAGCGCTCAAGGAGGCAAGGCGCGCCTAGCTGTTGGGTAGATCGACATGAAGCACCTGCTTGTTGCTTTAAGCCTTGTCCTGTTCGCCGGTCGGCTACATGGGCAGATCCAGGTCGATTTGAAATTTTCGCGCCTGCAATACATCGCTTACGAGCCGGTCATGGCCACGGTCGGAATCACGAACCTCGCCGGGCGCGACGTTGAGCTCCGGGACAGCGGTGAGCAACCGTGGTTTGGTTTTGAAGTGACCGGGCGCGAAGGTGAGACCATCGGGATGTCCAAGGCGCCTAACGAACAACCGCCTCTTAGGATTGAAGCGGGAAAGCGAGTCACCCGAAAGATAAACCTGACCCCGCTTTTTAATGTCCAGGATTTCGGCACCTACCACGTCCGGGCGCATATCTTTTTCCCCGATCTGAACAAGTTTTTCTATTCCCAGGCAAAAGTGTTCGAAGTGACGGACGCGCGACCGATCTGGCAGCGCACGGTCGGCATGCCCGACGGCGCGGGCCCCGGGAATGTGCGTACGTATTCCCTGATGACGAACCGCTTTCCAGATCACACCTCCCTCTACGTAAGGGTGGCGGATCGCGACACGGGAGCAGTCTACGCCACCTATTCGTTAGGTCGAGTGATCGATTTCGACCAGCCCCATGCCGAGCTCGATAAGGCTAACCAGCTTCATGTTCTGCATTGCGCGGCGCCTCGCACGTGGTCTTATTCCCGGGTGGGCCTGAACGGCGAACTGGTCTCTCATTCGACCTTCATGGAAACGAAATCGCGACCGCGCCTGGTCCACACCGACGACGGCGCAGTTGCAGTTCGTGGCGGAATGTTGGAAGCTCCGGTCGCTTCATCGGCCCAACCGGAGAACGCTCCAAAACTTTCTGACCGACCCGACGACGAATAATGATCGCCAGACGCCTTTCTCAATCCTGCGTTTTCGTCAGCTTACTGATCAATGCCCTGACCGCCGACGCGCTGCCGGCCCGGCCTCGTCCGGACACCTCCGGCCTAACCGATGCGCCGGCTACGGTTGCAAGATCGACAGCTCCGTCCACGACCACGACGGTCGCGCAACGATCCACCGACACCGCATCGGATAGTCGCGCGGGAACCACGGTGGTGATCGACGCGGGCCACGGTGGATTTGATCGGGGCGGCATACCGGGACAGCGAGTGGCCGAGAAAAGCATGAATCTCGATGTCGCCTTGCGACTTCGAAGCATCCTGCAGGCGAGCGGATATCGGGTCGTCATGACCCGCTCCACGGATGTATTCCTCCCGTTAGGTACGCGCGTCGCGATCGCCAACTCTTACCGCAACGCGATCTTTGTCTGCATCCATTTCAATTCGGCCAGCCGCGCCGGCGCCAGTGGAATTGAGACCTACTTTTACAGTTCGCAGAGTCTCGCCCTCGCTTCCGCGATTCACTATTACGTGTCTGGGTTTGCGCCCTCATCCAACCGCGGTGTCCGCCGGCGTGGCTTTTACGTTTTGCGTCGAACCACCATTCCGTCTGTGCTGGTGGAATGTGGATTCCTGACGAATCCGACTGAGGCGCAATATGCGAAAAGCGAGTCTTATCGGCAGAAGCTGGCTGAAAGCATCGCCCAGGGAATTCGAACCCGGGGAAGTGTGTCACGAAGCGCCAGCACCGGCGCCGTCCCGCTCCAGCCTTTTATTGATCAAACGCGCGCCTCGTCTCGCTCGTCCAGTTCGAAACGCTCGCGTAAATCCTCCAGCAAAAAGAAGAGCTCGAAGAAAAGCTCCAGCAGCAGCTCATCCAGCAGTAAGAAGAAAAAATCCTCTTCATCAACATCGGAGGAGTGATCTTGGATTCCCCGATTGTCAGCTCAGCGCAGATGCGCGAAGCGGAAGAGGCCGCGTTTGCCCGCGGAGTCGCGGTCGAAACGTTGATGGACCAGGCTGGGGCCGGCATTGCCAAAACCGTTCGAAAATTCTTTCCCGTGCCGGGGATCTGCTCGGTCTACGCGGGAAAAGGCCATAACGGAGGCGATGCACTCGTCGCTGCAAACGAACTTCAGAAAATCGGCTGGAACATCGATATTCGCCTCGCCTATCCGGAGGACGAATTGTCCGAACTCACTCGCCAGAAGCTGCGGACGCTGCGCAACGACAAACCTGAAAAAGAGTTCAGTCACTTGATTGGAGGGTTAACTCCCCCGCCTCATCATATTATTCTCGACGGCCTGCTTGGACTTGGTGCCAAGCCCATGATTCGCCAGCCGAATCGCGAGTCGGCGGAGGAAATCAATCGCCGTCGCCGCGAGGAAAATGCTTTCGTTTTTGCAGTGGATCTTCCCACCGGTTTCGAGGGCGACACCGCACAACGAGACCCCGAAGATTGTATCGTCGCGGATGTGACCGTTTCGATTGGGTTTGCCAAGCACGGGCTCATCATGGATGAGGCGCTCGATTACGTAGGCCGGCTCGAAGTTGTTCCCCTTCCCGATCTTACCCTCCCGGAAACTTCGCCTAACGAGCTGCTGGCAACGCCTTTTTCGCTCGCTCCGCTCTTGCCGCAGCGAAAATTTGGCGCCTACAAAAATCAGAGTGGCCGGATCGGTATCGTTGCCGGTTCGGAAGGGTTCCTCGGCGCCGCCATCATGGCGGCTGAGGGCGCGCTTCGCGGCGGTGCCGGTCTCGTCAACCTGTTTGTCCCTCGCGATCTTTACCCTGCTGTGGCGGCCTTGGCACCGATCGAGGCGATGGTGAGGCCCATCAAAAACTATAAGGAACTGTTCGATCAAAATGTGGACGTGTGGGCGATTGGCCCGGGATTGGGACAGGAACGCGCCGGCGACATTCTAAAATTCATCGACACCGTCACCCAACCAACCGTGGTCGACGCGGATGCTCTCAACGCAATGTCCGGCAAACTTGAGATGTTGAGACGTTCTCCCGGCCCCCGATTGCTCACACCTCACCCCGGCGAAATGAATCGCCTCGTCGAATCCGGAAAAATGTCGCGCGCCGGACGAGCCCGAACATTTTGCGAACACTTCCCGGTCACGCTGCTGCTCAAAGGCAGTCGAACCTTGGTGGCGGAACGGGGAAAACCGCTCAGCTATAATTCCACCGGTCATCCCGGGATGGCGACCGGCGGGATGGGCGATATCTTGACGGGCGTTTGTGCCGCACTCATCGGACAGAAATTGTCGATGTTCGATGCGGCGCGCGTCGGTGCCTGGGTTTGCGGACGCGCTGCCGAAATCGCGGCCTATCACTTCGGCGCCAGCCAGGAATCGCTGCTGCCACGCGATGTGCTCGATAATCTCGGGCGGGCCTTCGCCGATATGCGAAGTTGATACAATTTATCACAGGTGTGTCCGAAATTGCCCTCATCCTGACCTTCTCCCCGCGGGAGAAGGAAATTAGGAGCTATGCCGCGGGTAGTGAACTTTCTCCCGGTGGAGAGACTGATCCGAGTCCGGCCTCGGACCGCGAAGCAGCAGTGAGGGCAAGCACGTTGCCAATCTGACCATGGAGATTTACCCGCACGATCCTGCCTTGCCGGCCCCTGAACCACCGCCGCAGGATAGATGGTCTCGGGTCAGGAAGGCTCTCGGTCCGCTGGCCGGCGTGGCAATCGTCTTCGCGAAATTTTTCGCCAAGCTCAAGTTCCTAATCCTGCCGCTGTTGAAGTTTCTGCCGCTCATCATCAAGTCGGGCAGTACCATGCTACTTTCCATCGGAGCTTATGCGTTGTTCTTCGGATGGAAGTATGCCGCGGGATTTGTCCTCCTGCTGTTGATCCACGAGTGCGGTCATCTGGTCGTGGCGAAGAAATTTGGGCTGCCAGTTAGCGCACCAGTGTTCATCCCATTTATGGGCGCATTGATTTTACTCAAGGATCAGCCGCGCAATGCCTGGATGGAGGCGTGTGTTGGCATCGGAGGCCCGATATTGGGATCGCTTGGAGCGTTGCTATGTCATTCGTTAGGCGAAACAATCGAATCCCCACTGCTGGTTGTCCTCGCGATGTCCGGCTACACTCTCAATCTGCTCAATCTCACACCCGTAGGCATGCTCGACGGCGGCCGCATCGTCAGCGCAATGTGGCGTTGGCTCTGGCTACCGGGCTTTGCCCTTCTCCTCTGGTTTGGGTTCACTCATCGAAACTTAGTTGTCTGGCTCATCGTGGTTACCTCAGTCCCCAGGCTCTTGTCCCTTTTTCGCAAACGTACCGAGGAAGAGCGTCGCTATTACGAAGTCTCACCCGGTCGCCGCTTAACGATGTCAGTTTTATACTTCGGGCTGATCGCGGTACTCATTCTCGGGATTAAACTCGCAAGCCGCGATCTCGAGAATTATCAGATTCCACGACACCATCGGGACTTCATTGTGCAGTAGTCGCCTTGGAATTCACCGGCCCGGACGGCCTGTAATATATCCCAAGGTTTCATCCGCAATCACGCCCTCCCGGACCATGCCACGCTGGATCCTTTGGGCTTCATCCAGGAGAAGGCTGTATTCCGCCGCATAAGTCTTCTTTAACGTTTTGACACGGGAATCATCGTCCGAAACACCGTCAATACGTTGAAGCTTTGTTAAATCGACCCGCATGATGAAGAGCTGCGAATAGAGATCTTCGAATGCCCGTCCCCCAAGTTTTTGAGTGACGCAGTAATCGATCATGTCTTCGGGACTCAATCTGCGCAGGTCTTCGCCGCGGAAACGAAGATATTGCAGATGCTCGACGGAAATCGTCGGTAAATCTGCGGCGTGAAGAGAGGACCAATACATTGCACTGAAAACGACGAGGCTCATGATTTTCATACACGACGAGATTGCGAAACCAGCCGATGCGCAACCGAAACGTCCACGCGTTGTAGCTACCGCCGTCACTGGCGGCAGAAAAATTTGAGATCCTTCGACAAGCTCAGGATGACAATTCAAGATCAGCCGCCAGTGCAGCTAGCACCGGCCGCTATAACTCAGTGTACTTTCGTTAGTCCTTTCGCCCTGCAGCAAAGACCTTCTCGGGCTCGAGACCGATTTTTTTTAGGATCGACAGGAAACGTTTGTCTCCGCGCAGCGGTTTGAACTCCGGCGCGATGCCGATCATGTGCAGAGACGAAGAATGTTCTTTATAGGCGCGCTCGATCTCATTAATCGCTTTGTCGTATTCGCCTAGCGCAACGTAAACGTGAGCATTCGCATCTCCGGGCGTGTATGGACGGCTCGCGATCGTATCGTTCATCGCCTTGAGCGCTTCCTCTCGCCGATTTAATCGCGCGTAGGTAATAGCAATCCCGAATCCCGGCCGGCCGGTAAAGCTTTCCGCCTTCTTGTATAACGCGATCGCGTCATCGAACCGTCCGTTCTCCCGATACAACGCCGCGAGCAGCGGTTCGCCGTAGGAAAATGTCGGATCAAGCTGCAACGCTCGTTCACCGGCGGCGATCGCTTCGTCGTCCAAACCAAAGTAGCGATACAGTTCACACGCAAAATTGCTCACCCACAATGACGCCGGATCTATCCGTGCTGTGCGTTTCAGGAACGCCAGCGCCTTCTCCCGCTCTCCCTTTCCCGCATAAAGCGCGGCGATGAAATAATTGGACGGCGTTGAGTTGGGAGCGATCTCCACCGCGCGGTTGAATTCCGCTTCCGCGCCATCCAGATCCCAATCGAGAACTCGTTTCGCCTCACCGAGATAAACGTGGGCTTCGGACTGGTGCTCGTCGAGTTTCAGCGCCTCGATGGCGGCATCACGAACTTTGGAATAGGCCTCCAGCGGAAGCTCGTAGATATCGGCAAGCCACAGGTGCGACTTCGCAATTCCAGTCCAGGCGCGTCCCATCTTCGGATCTTTACCCAGCGCCTCTTCGAAATATTCCAGGCTCTTTCGCAACGCCTCCTCAGTCGCTTTGTCTGAATAGAACAAGCCTTGCAGATAAGCATCGTAGGCGTCGGGATCGCGCGATTTCCTCGGCGGGATCGCGATCTCCAATTTGAGTTTCAACGCCTCCACGATGTTGCAGGTGATCTCATCCTGGACCGCGAAGATCCCCTGCATTTCGCGATCGAATGCTTCCGACCAGAGCGTGAAACCGTCGCACGCGTCGATAAGTTCCGCGGTCACGCGGACGCGATTCCCGTCGCGACGAATCGTCCCTTCCAACACATGCTCGACATTCAACTTGTCGGCAATCTCGGTGAGATCAGCATCCTTGCCTTTGTACCAAAATGATGATCTCCGCGCCGCGACTCGCAATCCATCGATCTTCGACAGCGCGGTAATAATTTCCTCGGCAATGCCCTCACTGAAATAATCGTGATCGTGTTCCGGGCTCAAATCGGCAAACGGAAGCACCGCGATCGATTTTTCGGTCGATTCCTTTTCGCTGTCCGTGCCGAGTCTCGCCTCCGGGGTGGTGTCGGGAGTTCGGACAATTCCGTAACGAGTGAAATCGAAAAACCAGGACAGGATCAGCGCAACCGGAAACCCAAGCACAATCAGAATAACAACAATCCGCGTGATCAAAATCGGGACGTCGAAGACCGGCAGAACCTGCGCGATTCCCTGCGCCAATGCCCAGCCGGCGACGATGTAGGCAATCGCTACCCGGTAAACTTTGCGCCGCTTCAGTTCGGCGAACAAGTTCTCCGTGCTCACCGATTTTGTGGACCAATCAAGCGCTGAAATTCTGGGTCGTTACGCAACGGGTCCCATTCCCAGCGTAATCGCAAATCGGTTTGGGTGATGCTGTAATTTGCGCTGTCGACCGCGCCGGGCACTTCGAGGAGATGCTTGAGCAACGCAAGCGCCTGCGCATTCTCACCAGTCCGCGCGTAGATCATTGCCAGCACCGCATTGAATGTCGCGCCATCCAGCGCATCGATCGATTCCGGGCGCAGTTCGACCGCCTTTCTGCCTTCGGCGATCGCCTGCTCCTTGTCACCGGCAAAAGCGCACGCCATCCCGAGGAAACTGTGTCGCTCGGCGGCGTTGGGAGCTTCCCTGACCGAGGCGGCGAGAATGTCTCGCGCCTTTCCGAATTCCATTTTCGCTGTCGCGCTATCTCCGCGAAGCGATGCAATTTGCCCGGCAAAAAAGCTGCGGGGCGTATCCACGGCGTTGAAATAGGAAAACACGTCCAAGGTCGACGATTTCAACGCCCGCTCGGCAGCTCCCGGGTCGCGATCGATCACCGCCACATCCACGCGATACGCGGTGACTGCGCCGTCGGGATCCTTGCCCGGCGCCATCCCCGCCAGTTCCTTCTTCAACCGATCCGTGCTGCCGCTCGCCCAAAGTTCCACATAACCGATTTGTGCTTTCGCGTTCACCGAGTCAGGCGACAGGTCGAGCAGTCGTTGCGAAGTGATTTTAGCGTTATGCCAATCTCGCATCGCACAGTAAACATAAAGAAGATCGCGCACGATATTGGCGTTCTGCGGATCGAGGAGCAGGATTTGCCGATAATCGGCGACCGTTTCCTGCCATTTCCCCTGCCGGCGCTTGATCGCGGCAATGTGAAACGGAATTCCGCTATCGTTAGGTGATAGATTCCGCGCAATATTGAATTCACGAAGTGCGTTTTCATAATCGCGATCGAACCAGTAGTAGCAGAGACCGAGCGCGTGATGCGCTTCTCCCAGACCCGGTTGCAATTGCAGGGCCGTCTCCGCTTCGCTTCGCGCCTTCTTTCGCCATGCGTCCGTCGGTTCGTAGAAGTGATAGATTCGCGCGCGGGTGGCGGCTAGCCGGGCGTGCGCCTGCGCAAATTTGGGATCGAGACCAATCGCCTGAGCGTAAAGCTGGTCGGCGGTGAGATAATCCTGCAGGAATGTGTCGGGGTTAAATTCGTATTGCCGCGCCTGAAGAAACAGATCGTTCGCCTGAGCATTGGTTGTCGGCTTCTGGCCGACCCGCGCCGCTTCCTCCGGGGTGAGTGTTGCCTCAAGCGCGTCTGCAATTTCGCGGGCGAGCTCTCCCTCCAGGCCTAACGAGTCCTCCAGGGTGCGATCGTAGCTATTGGCCCATAAATGTCGATCTTGCAGCGCGTCGATCAACTGCACGTTGACTACCACCCGGTTGCCTTCACGCCGCACACTTCCTTCAAGGAGGTTGGCAGCGCCGAGCGCCGTGGCGATTTCCCGCATGCTCCGCGGCCCATGTTGGCCGCCATATTTTTCCACCGATGTGCGACTGATCACCCGCAGGTCACGGATGCGGGCCAGGTTCGTCAGGATGTCATCCTGGATTCCGCTCGCGAAAAACGCGTTGGCCTTGTCGGCGCTGTAGTTTTCAAACGGCAACACCGCGATGCTCTTCTTTGGGATCGTCTCGCCGGCAGCCGAACGAAATGGCACACGCTGATAGATCAGCATGGCAATCACCAGCAGCAGCACACCGATGATGATGAAATTGAGCTTCCGCCTAAGACCCGCGCGCGCAGCCGGCCCGCCTTTCTCCGCGGGCACAATGCCTTCCGGCGTCAGATCGTAGATCCAAGCCAGCACCATTGCGATCGGGAATCCGACGATCGCCATGATGATGATACCACGAACCGCCGAGTTCGAGATGTCGAAGAACGGGAACACCTGCGTCGCGACCTGGGTAACCAGCCAGGCGCCCATCGCGTACAGCGCCGCGGCGCGGTAAACATTCCGCTGCTTCAGCTCGGCGAAAAACTTCGCTAGTGCCATGGACGCTTGAGTTAAAACTCTTCGCGCTTCTATGCGCAAGCGCAAGACGATGAGGAAGCTCGATTTGCCGCTTCCCGGGAGTGATGACCCTCCGAAACGTCCCCGTCTTGACCAGTTTGGGACGCCTCGGAGATGCGTCCACACCAAAGCGAGTTAGATTGCCTGATGCCGTTTCAGCTTGAATCGAACTACAAACCGAAGGGTGACCAGGGGCAGGCCATCGCCAAGCTGATCAAATCGGTCGGGGCCGGCAATCGTCACCAAACGTTGCTCGGCGTCACCGGCTCGGGAAAAACTTTCACCGCAGCAAACGTCATCAAGGAGATGGACCGGCCAACGCTGGTGATTTCGCATAACAAAACGCTGGCCGCGCAGTTGTATTCTGAATTCAAACAATTCTTCCCACATAACGCGGTCGAATATTTCGTCAGCTACTTCGATTATTACCAACCGGAAGCGTACATTCCGCGAAGCGACACCTACATCGAGAAGGACTCTTCGATCAACGAGGAGATCGAGCGATTGCGTTTGTCCACCGCGAGCGCGCTGCTGTCACGCCGCGATGTCATCGTGGTCGCAAGCGTGTCCTGCATTTACGGCGTTACTTCCCCCGAAGATTACCAACGAATGCTGCTCACGGTGAAGAAGGGCCAGCACACGAGCCGCGAAGCGGTCCTCGGTCGCTTGATCGACATGTTGTACGAGCGCAATGACATGGCTTTCTCCCGCGGCCGGTTTCGCGTCCGCGGCGACGTGGTTGAAGTTTATCCGGCAACAGCTGACGAGGAAGCGATCCGGCTCGAGTTTTTCGGCGACGAGATCGAGGCAATCACGCGATTTGATCCCCTCACCGGTCATGCCCGCGAAGCGATGACCGTGATTACGTTTTACCCGGCGAAACAATTCGTTACGCCGGCGGACAAACTCAATCGCGCGCTCATGTCGATCCGCAACGAGCTGGAACACCGGATCGTCGAGCTGGAATCGCAATCAAAGCTGCTGGAAGCGCAGCGGTTGCGTATGCGCACGGAGTACGACCTCGAGATGCTGCAGGAGATGGGCTTTTGCAACGGCATCGAGAATTACTCGCGGCATCTATCCGGACGAGAGCCCGGTTCCCGGCCTTACACTCTGCTCGATTTCTTTCCGAAGGACTATCTCCTCGTGGTCGATGAATCGCATGCCACGATTCCGCAGATCGGCGGCATGTATGAAGGCGATCGTTCGCGAAAAACCGTTCTCGTGAATTATGGATTCCGATTACCCAGCGCCCTTGATAACCGGCCGCTGAATTTCGACGAGTTCATGAAGATGACGAACCAGATCATGTATGTGAGCGCGACCCCGGCTGAATTTGAAATTCAGAACAGCATCGTTGGGAACAAGGGATATTTTCCGCATAAGCGGCAACGGATTGGTGAGGACGAGCCGGTTCCAGCGCTCGTCGCTGGGGAATCTGTAGCGGCGGTCTCCGACCGCCGATCCAAAGCGAATCAGAACATTGCAGGGCTGCGATCTTCGCCGCCGAATACCGCCGGTCAAAATGGCCGCCCTACAATCTCTAAGACTGACGACCCACCCGAGAAATTTGATGTGCACACGCCGGGTGCGCCGTTGGTGGTCGAACAAATCATTCGGCCAACCGGGCTGCTCGATCCGAGAATCACAATCAAGCCGCTCAAGAACCAGATCGACGATACCATCGAGCTTTGCCGGCAACGGGTGGAAAAAAGCGAGCGCATCCTGATCACGACCCTGACCAAGCGCACCGCCGAAGACTTGTCCGATTACCTGCGCGACGTCGGCCTGAAGGTGCGCTATCTGCACAGCGACATCGACACGATCGAGCGCGTGGAAATTTTGCGCGGACTGCGTGCCGCCGACTTCGATATTCTCGTCGGTATTAACCTGCTCCGCGAAGGTCTGGATCTTCCGGAGGTTTCGTTAGTCTGCATTCTCGACGCCGACAAAGAGGGATTCCTGCGAAGCCAGACGTCGTTGATCCAGACGGCCGGTCGGGCCGCAAGGCACATCAACGGCGAAGTAGTGCTGTTCGCGGACCAGATCACCCAGAGCATGGAAGCGCTGATATCGATCTCGGAATATCGCCGCACGAAGCAGATGGAGTACAACGAGAAGCATAATATCACGCCACAGACCGTCCGCCGCGCGGTTCAGGAAAGTTTGCATACGATTCTGCGCGGGCGAGAGATCGCATCATCAGTCATCAACGAAGCCGGCGGGAATTTTGATCTCACCGAGCTCCTTCGCGAACTGGAGGACGAGATGCAGCGCGCATCCGCCAACCTGGAATTCGAACGAGCTGCGTTGTTACGCGATCAAATCATGGAAGTGAAAAGCGGCGCGGGTATCGACAAGATCGAACCTAAACGGAGGCCGATAAAATACACCCGCAACTCCGGCCGGCGACGGTCGCGCGTCTAATCATCTCGCTTTCCGGGCGAGAACTACCAGGTCCCACGGTTTTCCAATAGGCATCAAGCGATCGCTGCAGGCGTAGGCAAGCACCGCCGCCTTTGGCATACGGCTGCGCTTGCCCCACATCTCATATTGCCATCGCCACGTTTTTAACAACGCGCGCATGGCGGCGTGAAAACAATATTCATGGTTCGCGATCTCGAACCCGGCGGACGCGAGTTTTTTCTTCAGCTCATCGAGTGTGTAACCCTCCCGCACGTGAGCCGGATCGTCAGGCGCCGGTGGCGTTGGAGTTGAGAGCAAGACAGTTCCGCCCGGCTTCAGGACACGCGCAATTTCCCGCAGCGCTTTAGCGTCACCCTCAACGTGCTCCAACACTTCCGTGCAAAAAACAAAATCGAATTCAGCCTCACCGAATGGAAGATTCGTTAACGAACCGGGGACCGCCTCGTTTCGCGGATCCGATTCCCACCGGCTGAGATCGGGCCGCTTCAAATCCATGTGAACGATCCTACGCAAATCGCCAAAGCCGTTGAGGAACTCCAGGAACAAACCTTCACCGCTGCCGGCGTTGAGGCAGCTCCCGCGCGGTGGATGATCCGCAAGAAGACGTTTGAAGATCGGCGCCTGGATGAGAACACGGGCCTGGTCCGGCCAGCCTGGCTGCAGCAAATGAAGCCCGGGAATCCTTTTAAGAACGTCCTTGATCCGCTGCACGACTCGCACGCGACTAGCTTTACTCCCGGTTATGCGCATGTCGATCTTTGGCCTCGTGGCAACACTCAGTCTGGCCACGACCGGGTTGTCTCAGCTAAACGAATCGAGTTCTCTAACCGAGGTCGATTTCTCGCAGTTGAGTCAGCGCGACCCGAACCCCCTGGCCGAAAAAGCCATGGCCATCCATCCGGACCAATGGAAACACGCCGAAACCGAACATTTCATTTATCATTTCGTGCACAGCTACGTTGCCACGCCGGTGTCGGTGGAAGCGGAATTTCATTACCGCGTTGTGGCCAAGGAACTTCAGCGCGACCAACCTACGACCGACATCAAATCGCACATCTACATCTTCGAAAATCCGGAGGAATGGTCGCAGTTTCAAAATTTCGGTTCGCTCGAAAAATGGACTGGTGGCATTCACTCAATGGGAAGCCTCTTTATTCAGCGTGACCCGCGCTACAAGTTTTCGGGGAATGAGCTGGGACATGAGATTGTCCACCTCGTCATCCATCGATTCTACTCCGATGGAGTTCCATGCTGGCTCAACGAAGGACTCGCCCAATTTATTTCCAAAGGCGCGCATGCCAGTTACCAGCGCGCTCGCGGTTACATCGCCAAGCCGCACTCCGAGGCGATCGCAACCGATGAGCTGATTCCGATCGCCAATCTGACCAGGTTCACCTCGCCGCCTAACGATCAGGTAAGAACCTTCTACGATGAATCGGAACGGCTCGTCCGTTTCCTCGCGTCGACCGACAAGGCAAGCTTCGTGATGTTCCTCGACATGGTCGCCCGGCATCTGCCCTTTGAAACCGCTCTCGCCCGTTCGTACGGCAGCAAATTCCCAACGCTGCCAACGCTCTCCGAACAATTCAAAAATTACGCGGCGAAAGACTTCGGCACCACGCTGAGCCAGGTCGACAACGATTGAACGATCTATCTTTCCGGGGAGCGCAGGCTGCCAGCCTGCCGACAACAACTTTTACCGCTTGCTTTGCTTTAACAGGAAACTTTTCGGCAAGCTGCCGAAAAGAACAGGCCACGGCCTGTGCTCCCCAGAGTTCCAGGATCACACCTTGTCGCCTTTCGCGGAGCATGCGAAAAGAAGCCGATGCCAAGAGCGAAGGCGAAACCAGCAACAACTGCGAACATTCACGCCGTTGTCGGCTCCGATGAGAGCGAAGTGAAACGTGTCGCCGCGGAGCTTGCGCAAAAACTTTCGCCCGCCGATGCCGGGGATTTCGGTTTAGAAATTATCGACGGATGCGCCGACAACGTCGACCAGGCTGCGTCGCGAATCAGGTCTGCGATCGAGGCTTTGCAAACACTGCCATTCTTTGGCGGCGCCAAGGTCGTTTGGCTAAAGAATGCTAATTTCCTGGCCGACAATGTCATGGGACGCTCTGCCACAGTGCAGGATGCACTTGAAGAACTGTCCGATGTGATTAACGGCGACTTCGCGAATGGAATCACGCTGTTGTTTAGCGCAACCGAAGTCGACAAACGGCGCTCGTTCTACAAGACGCTCGGCAAACGCGCGGACGTGCAGGTTTTCGACAAACTCGATTCCAGCCGAAGCGGCTGGGAGGAAGAGGCTACCGAGGTTGTGCTGAACCACGCCGGGAAACGAAAACTTCAATTCGAAGACGGCGCCCTCGAGCTGTTCGTCCTGTTGACCGGTGGCGATACCCGGCAAATCGATAACGAGCTGGAAAAGATCGACATCTACCTTGGCGAGAAACGCTTGGTCGATACCGATGTTGTGCGCGAGCTGGTGCCGTTGTCCCGCAACGGCGTGATCTTCGAGTTGGGAAATGCATTGGCCGCGCGAGACCTCGAACGAGCGCTCAAGCTCGTTAGGCGTCTGCTCGATCAAGGTGAAACCGCGATCGGGATCCTGCTTGCGGCCGTTCTTCCGACCATACGCAATCTGCTGCTGGCCAAGGACCTGATGGAACACAATCGCCTTTCGCGTCCGCACCAACCGTTTCAGTTTATCTCCGCGATCAATCGTTTGCCCGAGTCCGCTACCCAGCATCTTCCCCGCAAGAAGGACGGAGCGATCAGCGGATACGCGCTCGGCATTGCCGCCCAGAACGCCCACCGTTTCGACACCAAGACACTGATCGAAGGGATGGACGCATGCCTGGAGGCGAACCTGCGGCTGGTCACCACCCAGCTCGATCACGAGCTGATTCTGACCGAGGTGGTAGTGAAACTGCTGGGATCAAACAATTCGTGACCCGGTTGAACATTTCCAGCGGCAGGGCGTCGAACTCCGAAAGACTTCGCGAGTGAACATTGCGAAGCGAGCCGGACAAAGTTATATTCGGTTCGGGCGGGTCCGAACCGGAACAGTGCAGACCCCATCGAGCAATGAGCGACCAGCGCAGTGAAGGACCTGAGGGCGGCGAAGAAGAGTCGCAACGGCAGCCGTTACTCGATTCATTCGACCTGATCCTTGCCGGCTTGCCGCCCGGCGACCCTACCCGGCGCGAACTCCTCAACCTGCGGCCGGACATTTCCAGCTATGAGGAAACGATCGTCGAAGCGCGGCGGATGATCGAAAAACTCGAAGAGGTCGTCAAGAAGGTCACGTCGCCGGCAAATCGCATCGGGACGTTTCTGGGAGCGACATCGCGCGACACCGCTCACATCGTCGTGGGCGGCGCGGATTATTATTGCAATGTCGATCCGCGTACTCCCCTCGCGAAATTGAAAAAGGGAACGCGTGTCCTGGTAAACGAAGCTTTTGTTATTGTGGGCGATCTCGGGTTCGAAACCAGCGGACCGGTAACCAAAATCACGGAAGTGATTGGCACGGACCGGTTGCGGGTCGGCTCTGAGCACGGCACGCAATCCATCGTGCTTCAGCGTTCGGCCGATCTCGCCAAGACCACTTTGAAAACCGGCGATGAGGTACGGGTCGATTCGAATTACCGGATGGCGCTCGAGATGTTATCGAGCAACAAATCACACGAATATTATCTCGATGAAGTTCCCGCCCTTCCCTGGGACAAGGTCGGCGGTCAGGAACAGGCGCTGAGCGCGATCAAGGATGCAATCGAACTGCCGCTGTTGCATGTCGACCTGTTCAAGAAGTTTCAACACGCCACCCCGAAAGGCTTTTTGCTTTACGGTCCGCCGGGCTGCGGCAAGACGCTCATCGGCAAAGCGACCGCATACAATCTTACCCGCAAACTCAGTGAACAGACGGGCGCACAGATGCATGAATACTTCATGCACGTCAAAGGACCGGAGATCCTAAACATGTGGGTCGGCGAATCGGAACGAATGGTGCGCGAAATTTTTGCCACTGCGCGCGAGAAGAAGCGCGAAGGGTTCATGCCGTTCCTGTTCATCGACGAAGCTGAGTCGATCCTCGGGACACGCCGCGCATCGCGCTACTCGAACATTCTATCCACGCTGGTGCCGATGTTTTGTTCGGAAATGGACGGGATCGATTCGTTGAACGATGTCGTGATCATCCTGGCGTCGAACCGCGCCGACCTCATCGACCCGGCGATTCTTCGCCCAGGTCGGATCGACCGGAAGATCAAGGTCAATCGGCCTAACCGCGAAGGAACTCGCGAGATCTATCGAATTTATCTGACGGCGGAATTGCCTTACGATGGCGCTCTGCCGAAGGAAGCGGAAAATATTTCAGCGGCCGTGGACAAATTGATCGAGCGATTTGTCGACTGGCAGTTTGCCAAACGCGACGAGAATAAATTCCTTGAAGTGACTTTTCGCAGCGGACGCAAGGAAACCCTGTATCGCAGCGATCTGATCAGCGGCGCCATCATTGCTTCAGTCGTCGAACGGGCCAAGGCGTTCGCGATCAAACGCGCTATCGCCACCCAGCAGGAGGAAGGGCTTCGCGAGACCGATCTGCAGCTCGCGTTCAACGCCGAATACTCCGAGAACGATATTTTCCCTGCCACCGACATCACCGAAGACTGGCTCAAATTGATCGATTACGACCCTGAAAACGTGGTCAAGATTTCGCCCATCAAGCCAGTCACGGACCGGTCGAGGCCTCCATCGGGCGTGATCTAATCTTGCGGCGGGCAATGAGACGCGTCTTCGGCCTCGAGACGGAATACGGCATCACCGTCAACGGCGCGGAAATTGTCGACGTCGTAGCCGAATCGATCGAACTTGTCAGGCGCTACACCGACCACGGTGCGCACATGAAATGGGATTATGAGCTGGAAGATCCCCATCTCGACGCCCGCGGTTTCCGGGCCAAGACCTTGATGCAGGACACCGACGAGTCCGCCTATTACGAGATCGACAAGAACCGGCCGCTTAGTTTCGAGGAAATCAAAAGCGACCTCGTTTTGTCCAACGGCGCGCGCTTTTACAACGATCACGCGCATCCTGAGTACTCGACTCCGGAATGCACCGCGCTTCAGCAAATCGTCGCCCAGGACAAGGCGGGCGAGCGCATCCTGGCGGAGTGTGCGCGCCGGCGTAACGAAACCCTCGAAGCCGGACAGGAGATCAGGCTCTACAAGAACAACACCGATTTCGTCGGCCACAGTTACGGCTGTCACGATAACTACTTGATGCGTCGCGACATTCCGTGGGACCGGATCGTTTCCGGTATTTTGCCTTTCCTGATTACGCGGCAAATTTTCGCCGGCGCCGGCAAGATGGGGATCGAAGGTGAAAATCAGAATGGTCAGCCCGGCGTGTTTCAAATCTCGCAGCGCGCGGATTTTTTTAGCGTGCTGGTGAGCATCGACACGATGAATCGCCGGCCGCTCGTGAACACGCGGGACGAACCGCATGCCGACACCAATCGTTACCGCCGTTTCCACGTGATTCTCGGCGACTCGAACATGAGCGAATGGGCCACTGCGATGAAGATCGGAACTACGGCCCTGGTTCTTGACCTCATCGAGCGCGGGGAAGCGCCGCAAATTGAGATCGCCCAGCCGATCGACGCCAACAAATCGATCAGCCGGGATCCGAATTACGACTGGCTCATCGAATTGAAAGATGGTCATAAGATCTCGGCCATCGAAGTGCAGCGAATCTTTCTGCGCGCGGCCAGCCGGATTGATCCATCTTCGACCGGCGAAGATGAAGCCGGCATGCAAGATCGACAATGGATTCTCAATGAATGGGAGAAGATCCTGGACGATCTGGAGCGCGACGCGATGTCGACACGCAACCGAGTCGATTGGGCGGCGAAGAAATTTCTGCTCAACGCCCTGCAGGAAGAGGAAAAGCTCAATTGGAGCGACCCCTGGCTGCAATCCATCGACCTCGAGTACCACAGTGTCGATCTCGACAGCGGTCTTTACTATGAGCTCGTTCGCCAGGGGTCAACGCAGCGCGTTGTAACCGAAGACGACATCAGGCAGGCGATCTTTACGCCGCCAGCAACAACCCGTGCGTTTTTCCGCGGGCGCTCGGTCGCCCGATTCAATGACCAGATCGCATCGATCCAGTGGGACGAGATTGTCTTCGGCAGCGCTCCTCATTCACGGCGCGTTCTTCTGCCGGAAGCCGCGGCCGACGCACGGCTGGAGTCACTTAATGACGCGGCGCGCAACGGAAGAGACTTTGGCGAATTCATGCAGGCTCTGAGCGCGATCGAGTGATCGGCCAAACGATCAGGTCAAACAAAAGCAAGCTGGGAATAAACACCATCATTGCCTGAAGCATGGACGGCAACGGCGGTGCGATATAACTGAGCGTCTCGAAGCAATAGCCTAACAAAGCCACGGTCAGAAACACGCAGCGAAAAGAACTGCGTGATGGTTCGGCGGACAGTTCAGCGACCACGATCAAAACCGCCGGGATGACCAGCACGTGGTAATGCAGCCAGACCAACCCCGGCGCCAGCACCGTTAAGAGACATGCAAGCGCGAAAGCAAGTTTTGCTCGATGAGTCGGGCCGCAACGCCAGATCATCGCGATTGCCACTCCCAAAAACAGCACTGCTAAAATCCTCGAAGCAACTGCGCTGCCCAGCAGTTGAGACAATGCTAAGTTTCCGTGTTCGAGCGAGATGATGTCCGATGGCATTGAGCGAAGCGCACTAATCCAGTCGAGCCAGCAATGGAGCGAGCCGAAACTCAGCGCGCTGAACGAAATCGCCGCGATAATCCCGGCTATCGTTCCGATCGTCAGATTAATTAGGCGAAACCAATTTCTATCGAAGATAGAGGCGAGCGCTAACATCGCGGGCACAAAAATCAAATTTGGTTTAAACGCGAGAGTCAGACCCAACACTGCGCCGACCAGGAAATCACGGTATCGAAACGCCGCTCGCAGCGTTGCCCAAAAACACACCGCCAGCGTGAGGAGCTGAATGCTGTTCACGTTTCCCACCCGCAAATCGGACGCGAAAGGCGAGAACCATCCGGCAAACAATCCGACAGCCATTAGCGTGATATCCCACGCGATGTGCAACGTCCGGGAAATCAGGATGACGCTGAGAACGAGGCACGCGACGGAAAGCAGATGAAAATTGCGAAGATCGACATCGTAATCGCCGGTGCTGAAGAAACGAAAACACGAATAAAGAAACGGCGAGGAGTATGTCTCGAAGTTGCGCCGGTACTCGGCGATACCGATCAGCCGCGCGTTTCCGTTTTGCTGCGCCTTGTCTAAAAATTCTGTGCCTAACCGCGCCCGATCTTCCTGCGAATAAACATTCAATCCCGGCCGATCAAGCGATTGCCCGACAAACCAGAATTGCGGGAAATCGACACCGACCGCGCGCGAAGCAACGCCCCACGCAAAGAGCAGGCCGATTACGGCGAAAACAACAGCGAACGGCAGTCGCGCAGCCAAGAAATCAGGACCACGTGATCAACCGCAGTTCGTGCGGTTGCATGAGATGCGGGTGAATCGGCACGACCCGGACACTAAAACCGTAGGCGCCACTTTCCGAAGCCGGCACTGTGCCCTGGTAAATGTAATTGCCGTCACCGTTGCGATTGCTTTCGCGCAGAACCGTGACCGTCGGATTCTTCACGCCGCCGTTTTGAATTTCACCGTGATACGCCTCGACCCGCACATTTTGCGGGTCGACCCCGCCAAGAAAAACGCGCGCGCTCAGCTGCAACGATTCGCCCACCGGAATATTTTGTCGATCCTGATTGCCGATCTGGACTTCATAAACGCGCACCTGCGGCCAATCTTTCCGGATCTGCTTTTTCCACTGGCTCAATCCAGTCGCGGCGACGCAATTGTCGCGTGAGAACGCTTCCTGAGATTGAGCGGCGTTGATGTAAAGGCGCTCGGCGTATTCCTTGACCATCCGGTGAGTGTTGAATACGGGCGTAACGCTGCGAATCGCCTCGCGCATCAATTGCAGCCACGCCAGCGGCAACTTCCCATCCGGCTTGGCGTAATACAGGGGGATGATCTGGTTCTCGAGAACCTGATACAGACTATTGGCGTCAACCTCGTTTTGAAACTCATCGCTGCCCCTTTGAATTTCAGATCCGATCGACCAGCCGTTGTTCCCGTTGTAGCCCTCGCACCACCAGCCATCGAGCACGCTCAAATTTAGACCGCCGTTAGGCCCGAGTTTCATTCCGCTGGTGCCGCTGGCTTCGTGCGGCCGCAACGGATTGTTCAGCCAAAGATCGACGCCCTGCACCAAACGGCGAGCAATGTAGCTATCGTAGTCTTCGACGAAAACGACCCGATTCTCCATGCCGGCTTCCCGACTGAACTTGTAAACTTCCTTGATCAGCGCCTTGCCACCTTCATCCTTCGGATGGGCTTTGCCGGCGAAAATGAATTGCACCGGTCGCGTGGTGTCGTTGAGCAATTTCTTCAGGCGCTCTTTGTCGCTGAACAGGAGGGCACCCCGCTTGTAGGTGGCGAAACGCCGCGCGAACCCGATCGTCAGAATTTCCGGATCGAGAATTTGATTGGCGTTGCGAATTGATTGAGGAGATTCGCCGATGCGCTGCCGTTGGGCGCGAACGCGCTCGCGCACAAACTGCACCAGCCGCAGCTTCAACGCCTGGTGCGTATTCCAAAGCTGAACGTCGGGAATGTCCATCACCCGACGCCAGAAATCCTCGTTAGTCAGGTTTTCTTCCCAGTCGCCGAGATACTTGTTGTAGAGGGCGGCTTTCCAGCACAGTGGGATCCGAAGCTTGGAATTCACGTGACTTGAAGTCGCG
>JADMIO011385306.1_pt1 | contig 84341 bp, 91 predicted proteins | sample 8958161 | NCBI WGS metagenome assembly JADMIO01 (sample SAMN16585339, study PRJNA669376) | soil metagenome | isolation source: Crop rotation soil | place: USA: Cullars Rotation, Alabama | collected 2011 | reverse complement strand
CGCGACAACTTGTCCACGTGGAATTCTAAGCTTAGGATCCCAATGTGCTGGAAAGACCGGCATGTTGAGGAAGACGCAGGACTGCCGCACCTGATGGTTGGCGAGGGCGCCGCCGATCGCGCCCGGCGAGGCGCTGACGATCGCCGCCGGTTTCTGGTTCCAAACGCTCTGGCCGTAGGGGCGCGATCCGACGTCGATCGCGTTCTTGAGGACGCCGGGCATTCCGCGATTATATTCGGGCGTCACGAACAGCACGCCGTCGGCAGCGCTTATCTCCTCGCGGAAGCGCCGGTACGGCGCGGGCGAGTCCGAATCATATTCCTGATTGTAGAGCGGCAGGTCGCCGATCTCGACGATGTCGCAGTCGAGCCGGTCGCCGGCGAAGGCGCAGAGCGAGCGCGCGACCTTGCGGTTGATGCTGTCGGCGCGAAGGCTGCCGACGAGGATGGCGATCTTGTAGCGACTCATGGGTCCCGAGCTCCCTGTGTCCGTGGGTCAGGTCGTGTCCGCCCGTCTTGCGAAAGCCGGCGCTGAATCCGCTCTCGTGAAATGCTTCGCCTCGGCCTTGGCCTCGATCCGGTCCTTATCCCTTTGCTCGACCCGGTGCGAGGCCCAGCGCAGCATCATGCCCGTCACCGAGGTGAGCATTCCGCCGATCAGGCAGGCGAACAGCAGGGGATGCTCGGACGCGCTCTTCCAGGCGACGATTCCGAGCAGCAATACGCTGAGCGAGGAAACCAGATAACCCAAGGCCTTGAGAGTCGAAGCAAGCCGCATGCCTTCATCCGCAACAGTTGGCGACGAGGAGCCAAAGCGGAACGGCGGCTTCGGTTCCCTGTGCGGCGTCTGTCACCGAGCCGCGGCTGCGTCCCGGGCGGGATTCAGGCAATGCATGATCATGCGCCGACCTGGATTATCCCAGGTGATGCTGCTGCACTTGGACAGGCGATCCAGGCCGAGCGTGAGCTGGAGCACGGCCCGCTGCCGGCTGGGCCCGGTGACGACGATCTCGCTGGGATCGGCATCCGGCTCCGGCGGCAGGCTCATATTTCCGCGATTGTCTCCGGTGCGCACGAGGAATGAGCCGAGTTCGAGGCCGTTGAGGACGATCGGCCGGGCAAGGGTGAGCGGCCGCACCGGCCGGACCACCCCGAACTCGATCACCTGGTCGCGCGCCTCGCCCGACCAGGCGCCGCCATTGGTCTCCGCGATCAGGGCGCCGGCGCCGGCCGTCGCCATGCTGTCCGGCTTGCTCAGCGAGAATTGCACGTGAACGGCGAGATCGTTCAGCACCAGCGGGAAGGAGAGGCCCGCGCTTCGGCGGAATTCGAGCGGCAGCTCGAACGCGGCTTCGCCGGGCCTCGGCTGGGCGATGGCGAAGGTGACGTGGTCGTAGGGCATGTCGGCCGGACCGATCAGGCCGTCCGCGCCGGCGACCGCCTCCCGATCGATCCACACCAGGCGCCGGTCTCCGGTGACGCCGCCGATCGAAACCTCGGCCACCTTCGAGGAGCCGGTCAGCCGCACCGGTCCGATGCGGGTCGCGGAGCCCAGCATCGACCGACGCAGGCCCAGCCGCGCAACGGTGGCCGGATTGAGAATGATATAGCCCGAAGTCTCAGGGTCGACGCGCAGCCGGACGGGCTGCCCGTTGATGCTGGCATCGACGATATAATTGGATCCCGCTTCCACGGTGAGGTCGGCCGCGGCCGCCGGCGGGACGAGAAGCAACGAGGCAAGAATGACGGCCGGAATGTGGCGCATGCAAGGGGCTCCTGCGGTTCGGCCCGGAGCCTGGCGTGCAAAGATGGCTGGAAAAAGACGAGGACTCGTCGGCCGGCTACCTCTTTCGCCCACGGTGGCGGATGTTGGAGGGCCGTCCCCGCTTGCCGACCATATGGCCGGCCTTGTCCCGCCGCGGTTTTTCACGAGACGGCGGCGAGCCCTTGCGGGCGTCGGGCAGCTCGAAGCGAAGGCCGCCGCTGACCGGATTGGCTTCGGCGAGACGCAAGGTTAGACGCTGGCCGAGGCTGTATTGCTCGTTGGTATCGTCGCCGGTCAGCGTCTGGCCCGCCTCGTCGTAGCGGAAATAATCGTGCGTGAGGGTAGCGACCGGGACGAGGCCGTCGCCGCCGAACTCCTCGACGGTGGCGAAGAAGCCGAAGGGCTGGACGCCGGTGATCCGGCATTTGACGAGCTGGCCGACCTGATCGGCGAGATAGGCGGCGACATAGCGGTCGAGCGTCTCGCGTTCGGCTTCCATCGCCCGGCGTTCGAGGTTGGAGATGAGCTCGCCGGTGACATCCATCGCGCCGGCTTCCTCGTCGGTGAGGCCGCCGTCGCCGAGGCGATACGCACGCACCAGCGAGCGATGGACGACGAGGTCGGCATAGCGGCGGATCGGCGAGGTGAAGTGCGCGTAGGAGCCGAGCGCGAGGCCGAAATGGCCGTGATTTTCCGGGCTGTAATAAGCCTGGGTCTGGGTGCGCAGCACCTGCTCCATGATCTGGGGGCGAAAGTCGGACTCGCCAATCCGGTCGAGAATGTGGTTGAAGGTGCCCGGGCGGATCACCTGGCCGAGCGCGAACTCGACGTCGAAGGTGGCGAGATAGTCCTTGAGCGCGACCAGCTTCTCGCGGCTCGGCGGCTCGTGGACGCGGTACATGACCGGCGCCTTCTTCGCTTCGAGCGCCTTGGCCGCGGCGACATTGGCGGCGATCATATAATCCTCGATCAGCTTGTGCGCGTCGAGTCGCTCGCGCGGTGCGACCGAGGTGATCCGGCCCTTCTCGTCGAGCATCACGCGCCTCTCCGGAAGGTCCAGCTCAAGCGGCGCGCGTTTCTCCCGCGCGGCATAGAGCGCGCGCCAGCAGGCCCAGAGCGGCTTCAGCGTGGATTCGACGATCTCGCACGGCACCGGCGGCGGCTCCGCCTCGATCTCCGGCATCGAGCAGGGGGAGGAGGCGACCTCGATCCTCTCCTGACCTGCGGAAGCGTCAATCGCCGCCTGCGCGTCCTCATAGGCGATATTGGCCGCGATACGGACTCGGGCGCGGCTGAAGCGCCAGGACTTGAGCTGGCCGTCCTTGGTCACCTGGAGGTGGCAGACGAGCGCCCCTCGGTCCTCGCCTTCCTTCAGCGAGCAGATTTCGGCGCTGAGCGTCTCGGGCAGCATCGGGACGACGCGGTCGGGGAAATAGACGCTGTTGCCGCGCTTGCGCGCCTCCGTGTCGAGCGCCGAGCCGGGGCGGACGTAGAAACTGACGTCGGCGATGGCGACGATCGCCTTCCAGCCGGCCCTGTTCGAGGGATCGTCGTCGGGCGCGGCCCACACGGCGTCATCATGGTCCCGCGCATCGGCAGGATCGATCGCGACGATGGGAATGTGCGTGAGGTCCTCGCGCTCGCCGAGGTCCTGCTTCGCAACGCGCTCGGCCTCCTCCAGCACGCGTTCGGGAAATTCGTGCGGGATTCCGTGCTTGTGGATGGCGATCAGGCTGAAGCTGCGCGGCGCAAACGGATCGCCGAGGATGGTGTCGACACGCGCGGAAAGGCGCGGGGGGCGCCCGGTCTTCTCGGCTAGAACCAGATCGCCCGGCTCGGCATCGCCGAGGTCCGAGATGGGGAGTTCGCGCCGCTCCTTCTTCTCGACCGGGCGAAGCCAGAAATTCTGGCCTTCCTGGTGGACGACGCCCAGCACCAGCTCGCTGCCCTTCAGCAGCTTCTTCATCGGATGGGCGACCCAGCCGTTCTTCTGCTCTTCGGTGCGCGAGAGGATCCGGTCGCCGACGGCGAGGGCCGAGCCCCTGCCCTTGCGCTCCATCACCCGAAGCCGCGGCGGCTCGCTTTCCGCTTCCCAGCGCTCCGGCACCGCCCAGGCGCGGCCGCTGTCGTCGACGTCGATGACGCGCAGCACCGTCACCTTGGGAACGCCGCCCATGTGATGGAAGGCCCGGCCCGGGCCGGCGTCGATCAGCCCCTCGTCGCCCATGTCGCGAAGCAGCTTCTTGAGCGCGATCTTCTCTTCGCCCTTGAGGCCGAACGCGCGGGCGATCTCGCGCTTGCCGGCCGCCTCATCCGAGGTGGCGATGAAGTCGAGTATCTGCTGACGGGTGGGAAGGCCCTGCTGTTTCGGTTTTCGTGCCATCTCAAGTCGTCATTGCGAGGAGCAAAGCGACGAAGCAATCCAGTGCCTCGAAGGTTCCTGGATTGCTTCGCTGCGCTCGCAATGACGGATCAAGGATTTGACGGCGGGGGTGTGTAGGGCCGGAACGCGCCGCCCGGCACGGCGGAGGCTACCGGGCTCTCATAGCCGTCGGCGGAGACGGAGGAGACTCCGAACACCCAGTCGTCCACGCGGACGTGACGCAGGGAGTATGAGAGAACGGTTCCGCCCCGACCCTGCCTCACGCCAGTGATTGGGTCGGGCGCGTCGGAAGCCGTCACGACGTTTTCGGACGTGACTCGGACTGAATTTTCCCACTGACTGGAATCGGTACGGCGCCATCGAATGACATAGGCTTCGGCGCCCGGCACCGGCGACCACCGCACAATAGTGTCTGTCGATACCGCTCCCTCAACCATCGGCTGCGGCGGCATCGGTGCCCGCGCCAGCGCAGCGAGGGCGGCGACATTGAGCTGCGTCACCCTGCGCAAATAGGGAAAATCCATGTGGTCGATCGTGTCGCCATAGACGGTGCCGTTCTCGGTGCGCAGATCCTGGTGCTGCCAGTTGTAATTCTCGATGGCGACGGTGAAGCGCACCGCGGGGAAGCCGTTGTTCAAGAACTCGGTGTGGTCGCCGCCGCGGCCGAAGCGGTCGTTGCGCCAGATCTGGCGGACGTCGAGGCCGAGGCTGAGATCGTCGGCGAGGCCGTCGAGGAAGCGCGACAGGTTGCGGCCCGGGGCGTCGTTCTCGCCGCCGAGGCTGCGCTGGCGCGCGGCCAAGTCCTCATGCCCCTGCCAGCGCGGGCCTTCGGAGAAGATGCGGACATGGGTGTCGTCGCAGACTCCGTCCGATGAGCAGGAATTGCCGATTATGTCGTTGTTGAGATTGGCCTCGACCTGCCAGCCCTGAGCCCGAGCATAATCTGCGAGGATCTTGCCGCCGTTCAGCCCCTGCTCCTCGCCGGAAAGCGCGGCGTAAACGATCGTCGCCGGGAAACGGTAGTGCGACAGGACGCGCGCCGCCTCGATCACCGCCGAAGTTCCGGACCCATCGTCGTTGGCGCCGGGAGCGTCCGAGGTGGCGTTGAGCGGGTCGGAAACGCGGCTGTCGATGTGGCCGGTGATGATGATCACGCGATTGGGTTCGGTGGTGCCGCGCTGGATCGCGATCACGTCCTCGACCAGAGTAGGATTCGGGATTCGCGGCGGACGCGTCACGGTATCGCCGATCCGCCGCGCCTCCAGGCAATTGCCGCAATCGCGCGAGTAGCGGCCGAATTCCTGCTCGGTCCAGGTCAGCGCCGCGCCGATGCCGCGGGTCGGATTGTCGCGGACCGAGAGCGTGTGCCGGGTCCCGAACGCCACCAGCCGCTCGACCGTGGCATGAAGCCGATCCTGCGAAACCTGGTCGACGATCGCCCGGAGCGTGGGCGGCGGAGCCTGGGCCGGAGCCGGCGCGCGCGAGCGCTGGGCGGCGGCGGGGGCGAGAAGGAGAGCGGCGGCGGCGAGGGCGAGGAGCGGCTTCTTCATGGCGCGCTTCTCTGCGCCCGACGCTCGCGGCCCGCAACCCGTTTGCTGAGCATTAAATAGGCTGGGGGCGGCGTTAACCCGCCCGACCCGCTCATCCCATTTCGGAACAGGCAAAAATCGGCTGCTGACAAAGATTTAGCACGGGCGCAAAGCCGCGGCCCGGCCAAATTGCCGGACCTGGCGCCACGACGAAAGAAGGGGACAAGCCATGGCAAGAGCAGCAGTCGAAGCCGCAATCCGCGCTTTCCCGCACAATCCCGCGCGCCGCGGCTATTGCGTCGTCTATCGCGAGAATGAGGTGAACCACTGCCCCGGATGCGGGCGCACCCACTGGTATGTGGGGCGTACGACGGCGGAATGCGGCTTCTGCGCGACCGCGCTGCCGCTGGCTTCCGCCTCGGCGCACGGCGTCGGCGGCCTCAGCCGCTCGCATTACCCGGTGATCGCCGCCGAAGCGGCCTGAGCCCCTACTGGATCGGGACCAGGTTCACCGCGGCGGTCTTGCCGCGGCGGTCCACCTCAAGCTCGAACTCGACCCGGTCGCCCTCATTCAGCGAGTGCATGCCGGCGCGCTCGACGGCCGAAATATGCACGAAGGCATCGGGCTGCCCATCGTCGCGGGTAATGAAGCCGAAGCCCTTGGTCGAGTTGAAGAACTTGACCGTTCCGGTCGCCTTCTCGCCGGTCAGCTGACGCTGCGGCCCGCGGTCGCGCGGAGGGCCGCGATCCTCGACGGGAAGGGGGTCGCCCTCGATCTTGAGGTCCGTCGCCGAAACCCGCCCGCCGCGATCGACGAGGGTGAATTCGAGCGGCTGACCCTCGGCGAGGCCGGTCAGGCCTGCCTGCTCGACCGCGGAGATGTGGACGAAGACGTCCTCACCGCCATCGTCGCGGACGATGAAGCCGAAGCCCTTCTGCCCGTTGAAGAATTTGACGACGCCCTTGCCTTCGCCGATCACCTGGGGAGGCATTCCGCCGCGGCCGCCGAAGCCGCCACCGCCGCCCGGACGCGGGCCGCCGAAGCCGCCGCCGCCGCCGCGATAGCCTCCGCCACCGCCGCCGAAACGGTCGCCACCGCCACCGCCGAAGCGATCACCGCCGCCGCCGAAACGGTCGCCGCCGCCGAAGCCGCCCCTCTCTGATCCGCCGCCGAACTCGTCACCGCCGCCGATATTGTCGCGCTTGTCTCTGCCGCGACCGCCGCGCTCACCACGGCGTCCTTTGTCGAAACCCATCTGAATCAAATACTTTCCAGCGCCCAATCCCCTGTCAAAAGCACCGCGCTGGGCTGAACGCGCAAGGCCTCTCGCGCCGAAAAACGGCACGCCGACGAATCTCATAGCGCAAAAAAAGGTTCCGGGCGAGCGCTTTTGCCTTGGCGGCCTCCGGCGATTGCTCCGCGAGCGCGGTTCATGCATGGGCAGACCAGCAGAATTACGGGACGGACATGATCGACGCCATCAGCATCCTCGCCCATCCGGAGGCCTGGGCCGCGCTTCTCACCCTGATCGTGATGGAGGTCGTGCTCGGCATCGACAACCTGATCTTCGTCTCGATCCTGTCGAACAAGCTGCCGGAGGCGCAGCGCTCCAAGGTCCGCCGAATCGGGATCAGCCTCGCGCTCATCATGCGCCTTGCCCTGCTCTCGATCATCGCCTGGCTGGTCGGCCTCACCCAGCCGGTCTTCGATCTCGGAATCCAGGGCGCGGCCGGCGCCCATGGCGAGCCCGGCTTCGAGACCGCTTTCTCCTGGCGCGACCTGATCCTGATCGCCGGCGGCCTGTTCCTGGTCTGGAAGGCGACCAAGGAGATCCACCACAATGTCGATCCGAGCCCGAACGAGGACGTGTTCGACACGTCCAAGGCGGCGCTCGGCTTCGGCGCCGCCATCGTCCAGATCATCCTGCTCGACATCGTCTTTTCGATAGATTCGATCCTGACCGCGGTCGGAATGACCGAGCACCTCGCGGTGATGGTGATCGCGGTGATCGTCGCCGTCGGCGTCATGCTTCTCGCCGCCAACCCGCTCGCCGACTTCATCGCGCGCAACCCGACGGTGGTGATGCTTGCGCTCGGCTTCCTGCTGATGATCGGGGCGGTGCTGATCGCCGACGGCTTCGGAGTTCATGTGCCGAAGGGTTATATCTATGCCGCCATGGCCTTCTCGGCGCTGGTCGAGGGCCTCAACATGATGGCCCGCAAGTCGCGTGCCCGCAAAGCCGCGGCGGACGGCGGGCCGGAGGCGGGGCATTGAGCGTTAACCCTCTTGGCCCTATCTCGGACACAAGATGACCGTTCATTTCCACGAAGAAGACCTGCCGGAAGGCGTGCTGGCCGAGGGGCCGGTGGCCGTCGACACTGAGACGATGGGCCTCCAGCTCGGCCGCGACCGGCTCTGCGTCGTCCAGATCGCCGATGGGCGCGGCGACGAGCATCTCGTCCGGTTCGGCCCCGGAAGCCGCTACGACGCGCCGAATCTGAAGGCCGTCCTCGCCGATCCCGATCGGCTCAAGCTCTATCATTTCGCGCGCTTCGACCTCGCCTCGATCCGAGCCTATCTCGGCGTGATGCCGGCGCCCTGCTATTGCACCAAGACCGCCTCGCGGCTGGTGCGCACCTATACCGATCGGCACGGCCTCAAGGATCTGGTCAAGGATCTGCTCGGCCAGGAAATCTCCAAGCAGCAGCAGCAGACCGACTGGGGCGGACCCGAGCTCAGCGACGCCCAGAAGGACTATGCCGCCTCCGACGTGCGCTACCTTCACGCGCTCAAGGAGAAATTGGACGAGCGGCTGGAGCGCGAAGGCCGGGTCGGATTGGCGCAGGCCTGCTTCGACTTCCTCCCGCACCGGGCCATGCTCGACCTCGCCGGCTGGGCGGAGCAGGACATTTTCGCCCATGTCTGAGCTTGCCGACCGCGAACGGGTGGTTAAGCGCGGCTGGGCGGCGCCCGGCGGCTTCCACGATCACCTGATCAGCGCGCTCAAGGTCGGTCTTCCCGCCGCCGTCGGCGTGATCCTCGCCTTTCTCGCTTTCTCCCCTCTAGAGGAGAAGCAGGAGGTCAGCTTCGTTCTCGACAAGAACAAGGTCGAGCATGCCGAGGAGAGGATGCGGGTCGAGGCGGCGCAGTATCGCGGCCAGGACAATAAGGGCCGCCCGTTCGTTCTCAACGCCCGCCAGGCGCTCCAGCAAAGCTCGGCTCAGCCGGTCGTCGACATTCGCGACATGAGCGCCCGGATCAATCTCGAGAACGGTCCGGCCCAGCTCGTCGCCGACCGCGCCCGCTACGACATGGAGCATGACAAGGTCGACGTGATCGGCCCGATCCAGTTCACCGCAGCGGACGGCTACCGGCTTGGCACCAGCGACGTCCGCGTCGACCTTCGCTCGCACCAGATGGCGAGCCGTGGGAGCGTCCAGGGCCAGATGCCACTCGGCCGCTTTACCGCCGGCGGAATGCAGGTCAGTCTTCCCGATCGCCGCGTCGTCCTCACCAACCGCGCCCGGCTACATATCGTCCAGGGGGCGGCGCGATGAGCCGGACTCTCGCCCTGATAGGCACCGCTGTCGCCATCGCCGCGGCGCAGGCCGCGTTAAGCCAGGGCCCCGGCCTGGCGCTCAAGGGCCACGACACCAACGCCCCCGTCGACGTCGCCGCCGACCGGATCGAGGTCCAGGACCGCGCCGACCGCGCCATCTTCTCCGGCAATGTCGAGGTCCACCAGGGCGACCTTCACCTCAGCGCCGCGCGCCTCACCGTGGCTTATGCGAGCACCGGCGGAATCCAGATCAAGCGGCTGGAGGCGAGCGGAGGCGTGGTTCTTCGCGACCCGGCGGAGACCGCGCGGAGCCAGTTCGCCATCTACGACCTCGACCGCCGGATCGTCACCATGCTCGGCGACGTCATCCTGTCCCGGTCCGACGGGACCGTCCACGGCGGCCGCCTCGTCGTCGATCTCGACAGCGGCCGGGCGGTGATGGACGGCGGCGCCCCCGGTGCCCCCGGAACCCAGTCGACCGGCGGCCGGGTGACCGGCCGATTCACCGTTCCGCGCCGCCAGGGCCAATAAGCCGCACTCCCTTACAAATCGTCCATGCAAGAGTCTTGCCGGTTGAGGCCGCGCTCCTGATCGCCTAACTAGGCCAAGGGATTAGGGCCGAATGAACGAGACCGTCACCATCGAACGCTCCACCGCCGACGCGGCGATCGGCGATATTTCGCGCGGCCTTTCCGTCGTTTCGATCGCGAAATCCTACGACAAGAAGGCGGTGCTGACCGACGTCTCGCTCGGCGTCGACCGCGGCGAGGTGGTCGGCCTGCTTGGCCCGAACGGCGCCGGCAAGACGACCTGCTTCTATTCGGTCATGGGGCTGGTGAAGCCCGACAGCGGCCGAATCCTGCTCGACGGCGAGGACATTACCGGTCTTCCCATGTACCGCCGCGCCATCCTCGGCCTCGGCTATCTGCCGCAGGAAACCTCGATCTTCCGCGGTCTCACCGTCTCGCAAAACATCATGGCGGTGCTCGAGGTCGCCGAGCCCGACAAGCACGCGCGCCGCGACCGGCTCGAGCAGCTTCTCGCCGAATTCCATCTCGAGCAGCTTCGCGACGCCCCGGCAATGGCGCTTTCGGGTGGCGAGCGGCGGCGCTGCGAGATCGCCCGGGCGCTCGCCGCGAACCCTTCGATCATGCTCCTCGACGAGCCGTTCGCGGGAATCGACCCGATCTCGATCCAGGACATTCGCGACCTGATCGGCGAATTGAAGAAGCGCGACATCGGCGTCCTCATCACCGACCACAATGTCCGTGAAACGCTGGACATCGTCGACCGCGCCTGCATCATCTATGGCGGCCAGGTCCTGTTCGCCGGAAGCCCCGAGGATCTGGTCCGCGACCCCAACGTCCGGCGCCTCTATCTCGGCGAAAGCTTCGAGCTTTAGCCATGTCTATTCCTCTCGTCATTGCGAGGAGCGCAGCGACGAAGCAATCCAGCTGTTGCGGCAATGGATTGCTTCGCTTCGCTCGCAATGACGGGGTGAGGCGCTAATGGCCCTGGGCCCCCGCCTCGATCTTCGGCAGTCCCAGTCGCTGGTGATGACTCCCCAGCTGCAGCAGGCGATTCGTCTGCTCGCGCTGTCGAACCTCGAGGTCGAGACCTTCATCGCCGAGGAGCTGGAGAAGAACCCGCTGCTGGAGAGCAGTGGCCGCGGCGACGATGACGCGCCCGCTCCCGCGGAACCCGAAAGCCCAGCGGCGGAAGCGGGCGACGAGGCCCTGCCCGAAATCGATTCCGCCGGCGGCGACGGCGCGCTCGACATCGACATCAACAGCGAGGACTTCCATCAGGACGGCCCAAGCGACTCCATAGGCGGGTTGGACGGCGGCCTTGGCCTCAGCGGCACCGGCACGGGCGGCGGCGGAGGCGCCGAGGACGGTCCCGACTTCGACAGCTTCGCCGCCGACAGCGTCTCGCTCCACGACCATCTGCGCCACCAGGCGGGCGAGTGCCTCTCCGGCCCCGACCTCGTCATCGCCGACCAGATCATCGACCAGATCGACGAGACGGGATATTTCTTCGCCTCGCTGCTCGACATTGCCCAGCGCCTCGGCGTTCCGCTGCACGAGGTCGAGCGGGTGCTTGCCGTCATCCAGACCTTCGATCCCTCGGGCGTCGGTGCTCGAAGCCTCGCCGAATGCCTCGCCCTTCAGGCGAAGGACGCCAACCGCTACGACCCCGCAATGGCGCGTCTGATCGACAATCTCGACTATCTCGCCAAGGGCAATCTCGGAGCGCTCAAGCGCATCTGCGGGGTGGATGACGAGGATCTCGCCGACATGATCCGCGAGCTTCGCGCCTACGATCCCAAACCGGGCTGCCGCTTCCAGGCGAGCGAGCGGATCGACGCCATCGTTCCCGATGTCTTCGTCGCCCGCCGCGGCAACGGTTGGGCGGTCGAGCTCAACAGCGCCACCTTGCCCCGCCTGCTCGTCAACCGCTCTTATTATCTGGAGCTTTCGGAAGGCCCTCAGGACCGCCGCTCTCGCGCCTGGCTGTCCGAATGTCTGCAGAGCGCCAACTGGCTGATGAAGGCGCTCGACCAGCGGGCGCGAACGATCGTCAAGGTCGCCAGCGAGATCGTGAAGCAGCAGGAAGGCTTCTTCCGCCACGGAGTCTCGCACCTGAAGCCGCTGACCCTGCGAGCAGTCGCCGAGGTGATCGGAATGCACGAATCGACGGTGAGCCGGGTCACCTCGAACAAATATCTCTCGTGCGACCGCGGCCTCTACGAGCTCAAATATTTCTTCACGAGCGGAATCCAGAGCGCCGACGGCGGCGACGCCGTCTCGGCCGAGGCGGTGAAGAGCCGGATCAAGGTGCTGATCGGCGCTGAGGACCCCAATCGGATCCTTTCCGACGACCAGCTCGTCGAAATGCTCAGGCAAGAAGGCTTCGACATCGCCCGGCGCACGGTCGCCAAATATCGCGAGGCGATGGGCATCGGCTCCTCGGTCCAGCGCCGCCGCCAAAAGGCGCTCGGCCGGGCGGCCTGAGCCCCCCAGACCGGCTTTCAGGCGGAGCCGTTTCGCGGGCGCGGCGAAAGGGCTGAACCTTCGGCGGCATGGTCCGTTGTGGGATTTCCCCTTCAGTTCAAGGAGTAACCCACCGTGGCCAACGAACATGACATTTCCGTCCTCAATTCGCTGATCACCACCACCATCGACAGCGCCAACGGCCTTCGAGCGCTCCGCCGAGAATGCCGACGTGCCCCAGTTCGTCCAGATGTTCCGCGAATTCGCCGGCGAGCGGCGCAAGGTGGTCGGGCGCCTCCAGGAATATGTCCGCCAGCTCGGCGGAACGCCCAATGACGACGGCTCGCTGAAGGGCGACCTTCATCGCCGCTGGGAGGACCTTCGCGACGCGATCAGCGGCGGCGGCGACAAGGAGGTGATCGAGGAGGTCGAGCGCGGCGAGGATTATCTCAAGGGCAAATACGACACCGCGCTCGCCGACGACCAGCTTTCCCCCCAGACGCTGGCGGTGATCCGCGAAGCCTATCAGTCGGTCCGCGCCGGCCACGACCGCGCCAGCGCGCTCAAGCACAGCATGCAGGGCGCCACGGCCTGAGCGGCGCCTCTCCTCCGCCGCTCGCGAGGGCGGCGGAGGCCCCTCTCTTGCCTCGGCGGCTCCGGCGCGTGAAACAGGCGCCGAATGCGTGATTTCTCGCAGCTCCTCGACGCTCTCGTCTATACCCGCTCGCGCAGCTCGAAGCTGAAGCTGATCGGCGACTATCTCAGGCGCACGCCCGATCCCGACCGCGGCTACGCGCTCGCCGCGCTGACCGGAGAGCTGAACCTGCCGGCGGTGAAGCCCGCCGCGATCCGCGCCATCGTCGAGGAACGGGTCGATCCCACCCTCTTCTATATGAGCTGGGACTATGTCGGCGACATGGCCGAGACTGTGTCGCTGCTCTGGCCCAAGCGGACCGACCAGCCGGCCGAGCTCGACGACGGCACCCTGCGCCTCTCCGCCGTGGTCGAGCGGCTGGCGGGGCTCGGCCGCGCCGAGGCTCCGGGCGCGCTGGCGGCGATGCTCGACCATCTCGATTCCTCCGGCCGATATGCGCTTCTCAAGCTGGCGACCGGGGAGCTTCGGATCGGCATCTCGGCGAGGCTCGCCAAGGTAGCGCTTGCGCAGGCCTTCGGCCTCGACGTCGATGCGGTTGAGGAGGTGTGGCACGGAATCGGCCCGCCTTACCTGCCGCTGTTCGACTGGGCTGAAGGGCGGGGCGCGCAGCCGACCGCCGAGAACGTGCCGGTCTTCCGCCCGTTCATGCTCGCCCATCCGCTCGACGACGCGCGGGTGTCGATGGAGGAGTTCGCCGCCGAGTGGAAATGGGACGGGATCCGCGTCCAGCTCGTCCGGGCGGGCGGCGAGACCCGGCTCTACAGCCGCGCCGGCGACGACATCACCCGATCCTTCCCCGACGTCGCCGCCGCCTTCCAGGCCGAGGGCGTGCTCGACGGCGAATTGCTGGTGCGCGGCGAGTTCCAGGGCGGAAGCCTGGACACGGGTGGGGCGGGAAGCTTCAACGCCCTCCAGCAGCGGCTCGGGCGAAAGATCGTCTCGGCGAAGATGCTCGCCGATTATCCGGCCTTCGTGCGGCTCTACGACATATTGTTCGACGGCGCGGAGGATCTGCGGCCGCTGCCCTGGTCGGAGCGGCGGCGGCGGCTCGAAGCCTTCATGCCCCGGCTCGATCCCGAGCGGTTCGACCTTTCCGCGCTGATCGAGGCGGAGAGCTTCGAGGCGCTCGAGGCGATACGCGGCGCGGCGCGGGATTCGGCGATCGAGGGCGTGATGCTGAAGCGCCGAGACAGCCCCTATGTGCCGGGCCGCCGGACCGGCCTCTGGTACAAATGGAAGCGCGACCCGCTCACCGCCGATTGCGTGCTGATGTACGCGGCGCGGGGCAGCGGCAAGCGCTCCTCTTATTATTCCGATTACACCTTCGGCTGCTGGAGCGGGCCGGCGCAGGGCGAGGGCGAGCTTCTGCCGGTCGGCAAGGCCTATTTCGGCTTCACCGACGAGGAGCTGATGTGGCTCGACCGCTTCGTGCGCAACCACACGCTCCAGCGCTTCGGCCCGGTGCGCGAGGTGGAGAAGAGCCTCGTCCTCGAGGTGGCGTTCGATTCCATCCACGAAAGCCGCCGTCACAAATCCGGCCTCGCCATGCGTTTCCCGCGAGTGTCGCGAATCCGCCGCGACAAGCCCGCGCACGAGGCCGACACGATCGAGGCGCTGCGCAAGCTGGTGACCTGAACAGGCAAATGGCCGGGTCGCGCTTTACAACCTTTACACATGCCATTCGCCGCGGAAGTTGACGACCTGGAAGAAGTAGAAGGCGTCCAAGAGGCGCGTTCCATCCCCGCCCGGGACAGCAACGACGGACCCGAAAGGTCCCAAAGTTCGTGATGGCCATGAGCGGGCTGGCGGAGGCGATCAGGGTCGGAGGCGAATCGGGCTTCTGTTCCATCCGCAGGTTAGAACACAGAGAAGTTGTTGTAGGAAAGTTTTGTCGCCGCCCGTACCCGGCACTGTCCTTGGTCAACCGTTTCAATTAGGAGGGAGCATCATCGACGCAATATCTCTAGCTCACGAAGCATTTTCGTGATTCTATGGATTAATGGTAGGGAGACCGAGCCCATCTTTTTTGGATCAATGCGAGGCGCTGGGGTTCGTGCATGGCGCGCTACGTTGGCGAAGCCATAAGGGTAAACGCCTCTACACGTGGGACGATCTTCATGGTGAGATTGAGGTTTTCACCGGCCGAGGCATCCATTTGGGCGCGGCAAATGCCGTTACCGGCATTCTCTTCAAACCGCCGGTGAAAGGTAGGAAAATCGATGTATAGTTCCTCCTTCATGTCTCTCGCCCTAAGTGGGCGGGTGCTGTCTGACGAAATAGAGGATTTCATCGAAGAGTGGCACGAATCGGACTCCACCGAGGAAGTTCATGAGTTCCTCGGCATGACGTTTGAGGAATACTCATTATGGGTTGCCGATCCTGACTCCATCGATGTCATTTTGAAAGCTCGCCACACCGATAGGCCCCTCAAAGAGGCGGTGAATGACAACTTACGAATTCAAGAGCGGATTGCGGCTCGCTCTGATGAAGCTGGAAAACTCGCTATCCTCTCGCGATGGATCGCTGCACAATCAGATCGCTGATTTGCGGCACGCTGAAGAGAGAATGGCGGCTCGGCTGATAGAGCGCCTCAGAGTCTCACCGCCCATTGATGTCGATGTAATTTGCCGGGGTCTTGCGGATCTCAAATACAAGAATTTTCCGGTCGACATAGATGGGCTGTGTCTCGATCTAAAAGTCCCCGGCAAACGCCCAAAAGTGTGGGTATCGAAATCCATTCCGCCTGTGCGGCGACGGTTCACGATCGCTCACGAGATCGGTCACATTATCATACCTTGGCATACAGGAACGATTGTGGATGACATTGAAGCTCCGCGTTCCGGAGAGCGGGGTCGGTATCGCGAAATGGAAGCAGAGGCGAACAGGTTTGCTGCCGAGTTGCTAATGCCAAGTGTTTGGACAATCGGCATTTCAGAGCGATCGGATCACGCAGCTGGTTTGATGCACACGCTCCGCCAGGTTGCCGACGTATCTCTACCCGCCGCGTTCCTGAAGACGGCAAAATTCGGGAAGGCAGGCTTTGTCGGCGCCGAAATCCGCAACGGCATCGTAGTGCGTTCGATTCGGACACCTGGGACTCATTCTCTTCCCCCGGAACGCAATATGAGGTTGGAAGACATTGCTATGCCTGCCGCATACGAGCCGGAGGTTATTCCGGGGCCAGACGCTTCATACTACTGGTGGGAAATCCGAGAGCGAATCGACGATCCCGGGGATGAGCTAGCTGACTGGCGAGGAATTCTTGACGACATTCTCACTGATATTCCGGCGGAATTCCGGCCGAAAGCACGTGCCAGCGTTAACGCTATTATCGGTCTAGCGATTGGACGAGAGCGGAAGGGGTCACCGGTCGATCGAATCTACAAACACGGCATGGAAGCTGCGCAAAATCGCCAAGGGACCAGCACGTGGGTGAGATACGCGCTCAATCACTCTCGGTTCAAAGATTACGTCCTTGCGAGGTCAAGGGAACGAGCAGGCATTTGACCATCTCAGTCGCGCTACTCGCCAGTTAGATGACTACTCCACCTTAATCCGCCCGATGATCCGCCGCATCGTCGAGCGGGGGACGAAGCGGCTGAGCTGGCTGGTGACCTTGTTGGGGAGGCCGGGGACGACGACCGCCTTGTTCCTGTCCAGCCCGGCAAGCCCGGCGCGGACGACGCCAGCGGCGGGGACCTTCATCCGCTCCAGCGTGGGGCTGTGCGAATTGGCGACGTCGGCGAACTCGCTGATCGTCGGGCCGGGGCAGAGGCAGGAGACCTTGATCGGAGTGCCTTGCAGCTCGTGGTGGAGCGCCTCGGTGAAGGAGAGGACATAGGCCTTGCTGGCATAATAGACCGCCATGTTCGGGCCGGGTTGGAAGGCGGCGGTCGAGGCGACGTTGAGGATCGCGCCGCGGCCGCGCTCAAGCATCGCGGGAAGGACGAGGCGGCAAAGCTCGGTCAGGGTGCGGATGTTGAGGTCGATCATCTCGCGCTGGCGCTCCAGCGGCAGCTTCACGACCTTGCCGGCGGCGCCGAAGCCGGCATTGTTGATAAGGGTGTCGATGGCGAGCCCCTCCGCCTCGACGGCGTTGACCAGGCTGATGCCGGCGTCCGGCTGAGCGAGGTCGAGCGGGAAGATGTGGGCCTTTGTGGAGAGCGTCGCGGCGAGCGCGTCGAGCCGGTCACGGCGGCGGGCGACGAGCACCAGCTCCTCGCCGCGGGCGGCGCACTGGCGGGCGAATTCGACTCCGAGGCCGGCGGAGGCGCCGGTGATCAGGGTGATTGCGGTCATCAGCGTCCCCCTCGGCTGAAGGGTCCGGATGATGAACCGTCAGCCGGGCTTAGGCAATGGCCGCCCGGGGGCGGGGCGCCCGGGGGTTACGGCTTCAGGCTGGCCTTGACGATCTTGCCGGGCTGGCGCGGCGGCTCGCCCTTGGGGAGGGCGTCGACATGCTCCATGCCTTCGATCACGTTGCCCCAGACGGTGTACTGGCCGTCGAGGAAGCGGGCGTCGTCGAAGCAGATGAAGAACTGGCTGTTGGCGCTGTTGGGATCGTTCGTACGCGCCATCGAGGCGGTGCCGCGCACATGCGGCTCGCGGCTGAACTCGGCCCGGAGATTGGGCTTTGACGAGCCGCTCGTGCCGGTGCCGGTGGGGTCGCCGCCCTGGGCCATGAAGCCGGGGATCACCCGGTGGAAGACGACACCGTCGTAAAAGCCTTCCTGGGCCAGCTCCTTAATCCGCTCGACATGGCCGGGCGCCAGATCCGGGCGAAGGCGGATGACGACGTCGCCGCCGCTGTCCAGGTTGAGCACCAGCGTATTCAGCTCGTCGGCCATATCGTCATTCTCCTCCATAGACTTGCCGACGCCTTAAGCCGCCGCGCCGCGCCGCGCCAGCCCGCCTCGACACGCCCGCCTCGCGCGCTTAGGAAGCGCTCGGTTTTCACACTTCCCGGCAAGAGAGGGCGGCGATGAGCGAGAGCGAATTCGAAACGCCGCCCGTCGAGGCGCCCGGCGCCGGCGATGCGCGGCACGACGAGGACGACCGGCTGAAGCCCGAATTCGTCGAGGCCGTGGTCGAGAGGCTCGACGCGGGCGATGACGAAGGCGCTCGCGCGCTGGTCGAGCCGCTCCATCCCGCCGACGTCGCCGACCTGTTCGAGCTGGTGGACAGCGAGGATCGGCGCCGGCTCGCCGCAGCGATCGCCGGCGAGCTGGACGGCGATGTGCTCGCCGAGATGAACGACTGGGTGCGCGAGGAGCTTCTCGACGCGCTCAACCCGCAGCAGGTCGCCGAGATCGCGGGCGAGCTCGAGACCGACGACGCCGTCGCCATCATCGAGGACATGGAGGAGGAGGACCAGCGCGCCGTCCTCCGCGCCCTCGACCCCGACGACCGGGCCGCGATCGAGGAGGCGCTTTCCTATCCCGAGGAATCGGCCGGGCGCCTCATGCGGCGCGACGCGGTCGCGGTTCCCGAGCATTGGACGATCGGGCATGTGATCGACTTCCTGAGAGCAGGCGAGGACCTCACCACCGATTTCTGGGAGGTGTTCGTGGTCGATCCGGCGCACCGGCCGGTCGGCACCTGCCTGCTCTCCTGGATCCTGCGGACGCCGCGGCGGGTCGCGGTCGCCGACGTGATGAAGCGCGAGCAGACCCTGATCCCGGTCGACATGGACCAGGAGGAAGTGGCGCTGCGGTTCCAGAAATATGCGCTCATCTCCGCCGCCGTGGTGGACCAGGCGGGCCGGCTGGTCGGAATGATCACCGCCGACGACGTCGTCCACATCATCCAGGAGGAAGCGAGCGAGGACGCGCTGCTGCTCTCCGGCGCGGGCGTCGAGGGCGACATCAACGAGCCGGTCGCCGACAGCTACAAGGCGCGGGTGCGCTGGCTGATCGCCAATCTCGGCACCGCTCTGGTCGGGGCCACGATCATCAGCCTGTTCGAGGGTGCGATCGAGAAGATGGTGGCGCTCGCCATATTGATGCCGATCGTCGCCGGGGTCGGCGGCAATGCGGGGACGCAGACTCTCGCCGTGACGGTGCGCGCGCTCGCCACCAACCAGCTCACCAGCTCGAACCGCTGGCGGGCGGTGTGGCGCGAGATACGCGTGGCGCTCCTGAACGGCGCAAGCGTCGCCGTCATCCTCGGAATCGGAGTCGGGCTGGTCTTCGCCAACTCCTTGCTCGGCGGGGTGATCGCGATCGCGATGATGGCCAATATCGTCATTGCGGGGCTCGCCGGCTCGCTTGTGCCGCTGACGCTCGACCGGTTCAACGCCGACCCCGCGGTCGCTTCCTCCATCTTCGTGACGATGACGACGGACTCGATGGGTTTCCTCGTCTTCCTGGGGCTTGCGGTCGCCTCGGGCCTCGTCGGCTAAGAGGTTGATCGGGAATAGCTTTCAGGTCATTGGGGGAGCGATGCCCTCACTCCATATCAGCAAGGTCGCCGTCGGCTGCGGAACGCTCGAGGCGTTGCGCGCGCGGCAGGAATCGCGCGCCGCCGGCGGAGTCGTGCCGGTGATCACGCGCTTCATGCCCAAGCGGGCGGAAGAGGTGGTCGGCGGGTCGCTCTACTGGATCATCAAGCACCGGATCGTCGCGCGGAACACCATTCTCGGCTTCGACACCTGGGCGGAGGACGGCCGGACCGTAATCCGACTCGATTCCGACCTCGTGACCGTGCGGGCGCTGCCGAAGCGTGCCCATCAGGGCTGGCGCTATCTCATGCCGGGAGACGCGCCGGCCGACCTTGAGGGCGACGGGGGCGGGCTCGCCCTGCTGCCGCCGCAGCTTGCCGAGCAGCTGGCGGTGCTAGCGCTGATTTGAGCCAAGGCGGCCGCAGCGCACCTGGTCCGCCGCGGGGCCGCGCAGGGTGCAGGCGGCGCGTCCCGAGATCACCGCCTGGCCGGTGCCGTAGGCATTCACCGTCGCCTCGCGGTTGACGACCAGCGACACGTTGCCGACGGTGTTCAGGGTGAGGTTGGCGGTTTCCGCGCGAAGCTGCGAGCCGTCGAAGTCGCCGGTGCCTTCGAAGCTCCCGGTCACGGCCTCGGCGGTGCCGGAAAGCTGCAGGCTGCCCGAGCCGAACAGGCCGAGCGAGAGATTGTCGGCGGCGACGTTGGTGGCTCGAAGCCGGCCGCTGCCCTGGACTCCGAGCTCCACGCGAAGGCCCTGGACCCGGTCGATGTCGAGGTTCGCCGGCCCGATCAGCTGCGCCGAGCGCAGGGTGCGGGTGGCGAGCTCGATCGTTATCGGCCCTTCCTGCCCGCCGGGATTTCCGCCCCAATAATTGCGGTTCCGTCGGATGCGCAGGGTCTGGCCCGAAGTGTCGAGCGTGACCCGGTCCAGCGCCTGCTGACTTCCCCGCGCCACGGCCGCCGTGGGCCTGCCGGTGACAAGGTGCACGACGTACGGGCCCTCGATGATCACCCGGTCGAAGTCGGTGACGGAGAAGCGCCGCTCCGCGGCGGAGGCGGGCGCGGCGGCGAGCAGGGCCAGCAAAGCGGGCAATATCCTCATGCCGCCGAGCATGACGGGAAATGGTTAAGCGTCAATGGCCGATCGGCTCAGCCGGTGCAGCGCACCTCGCCCGAGCCCATGGTCCGGACCGAGCAGCGCGCCGGGCCGGCCACGGTGACGTCGCCAGAGCCCATGACCGAGCCGTCCACGCTTTCGGTCGCATGAAGGGTCACTTCCCCCGAGCCCATGACCGAAACCGAGGCATTGCGCGTCTGGAGCGAGTCGAGGCGCACGTCGCCGGAGCCGGCGATCGACACGTCGGTGCGTTCGGCGGCGCCGGTCGCCCGGATGCCGCCGGAGCCCGCGACCGAGAATCCGGCCTGCCGCGCCCGAAGCGCACCGATCTCCATGTCGCCCGAACCGGCGATCGAGGCGCGGAAGTCCGGCGATTCGACCCGGTCGATCCGCATGTCGCCCGAGCCGCCGATCGAGGCGGCGCGCAGCGACGGAACGGTGACATGGATGGTGACTCCGTCATGATGCCCCATGTTCCACGACCAGCTGCCCCGGCGTGTGCCGATCTTGAGCTCTCTGCCCTCGACGCGGATATCGAGCCGCTCGATCATCTCGGCGTCGCCCTCCGCCCGAACCGAGGGCTGCCCGCCGACGGTGACGATCACGTCGGGAGAACCGGCAAGCGAGATGGAGTCGAACGCGCCGACCTGGAAGTCGCGGCTGGTTCGGCCGCCGTGGGAGCCTTCATTCTGATGGGCGCCGGCCGAGCAGGCCGCGGCAAGCGTGATGGCTGGAACGAACCACAGGGCTTTGCGCATCTCGTCCTCCCTATCTGTGTTAGAGGCGTAATACACACAAGGCGCAGCTCGCGCAACGAAAAAGGCGGCCCGCTTCCGGACCGCCTTTTCGCGCCAGCCTTTGAGGCGGCTCAGGCTTCGACGGTAACCTTGTGGTGGATGACCGCGGCCTTGTTGAGGATGTCGAGCAGCTTCTCGAGCGCGCGGCGCTCGTCCACGCCCTCCATCGCCGCGAGCTCGCGGGCGAGGCGGGTCGAGGCGGCTTCGAAAATCTGCCGCTCGGAATAGGACTGCTCGGGAGCGTCCTCCGGACGGAACAGGTCGCGGACCACCTCGGCGATCGAGACGAGGTCGCCCGAATTGATCTTCGCCTCATATTCCTGGGCGCGGCGCGACCACATGGTGCGCTTTACCTTGGGCTTGCCCTTAAGCGTCTCGAGGGCTTCCTTCATGGTCTTGTCGGACGAAAGCTTGCGCATGCCGACGCTTTCCGCCTTGTTGGTCGGAACGCGCAGAGTCATCTTTTCCTTCTCGAAACGCAGCACATAAAGTTCGAGAGTCATTCCTGCGATGCTCGTGCTCTGCAGGTCGATCACACGGCCGACGCCGTGCTTGGGGTAAACGACATAATCGCCAACGTCGAAGCTCAACGCCTTCGTTGCCATCAATGAACCTTCCTATGGAAATCGCCGCACTTTGCCGGGATTCGCTCCGCATCCGCCCCGTAAGACGCAGCTGCTGATTCCGATGTGCGGCAATTCTTTCGCTGATCACCATCCGCGGATGCGAGAGGCATCCGCTTCGATGAATTCACATATAGCAGCAAAAACGGCGAAAATCTAGGCCTGCGGCGGGGTTCCGCGCCTCCAGGCCGCATCCGCGCTCCAAGGTCCGGGCCCGGCGAAAACGAAATAGAGGAAGACGAAGCAATAGAGGATCGCCGCGTCGCCCATATTGTTGACCGGGAAGAAGTTCTGCGGCGCGTGGGCGTAGAAGTAAGCCACGGCCATCGTGCCGGAAGCCAGGAAGGCCGCCGGCCGGGTGAAGAGGCCGAGCGCGATCAGCAGGCCGCATCCAATTTCGAAGAAGCCGGCATAGGCGCCGAGATTGGCCAGGGCGAGACCGCTGCCGGCCATGGGGCCGGGCGGAAAACCGGCGAACTTCTGGAGGCCATGCTCGAGGAAAAGCAGTCCGACGACGATCCTCAGGATCGAGAGCATCCGGGGCGCCCAGAGCGAAAGGCCGTTCATTTCGCTCTCCAAGCCGCCGATCAGTCGCCGGTTCCGGGATCGGACGAGAAATATTTGTCGAACTTGCCTCCCTCGCCTTTATGCTCGTCGGCGTCGGCGGGGCTGTCCTTCTTGCGGGTGATGTTCGGCCATTCCGCAGAGTAAGTGGCGTTGACCTCGAGCCACTTTTCGAGGCCGCTCTCGGTGTCGGGGAGGATCGCCTCAGCCGGGCATTCGGGCTCGCACACGCCGCAGTCGATGCATTCGCTGGGATTGATCACCAGCATGTTCTCGCCCTCGTAGAAGCAGTCAACCGGGCAGACCTCGACGCAATCCATATATTTGCAGCGGATGCAGGCATCGGTGACGACGTAGGTCATTGAAGGCTTCTCCTGAGGGCGGCGGAATCCCTACTCACCGCTGCCTTCGCTCGTCAATTCGGAATAGAGGTTGCGGGCTTCCGCGGGCGGGCCTCGGCGGGTGGGAAGGACGTCGATCCTGAGCACGCGCACCTCCCCACGATGGGCGAAGCTGAGCACATCACCGACGCGGATGGGGGCGTGCGAGCGGTCGATGATCCGGCCGTCGAGGCGGATCCGGCCTTCCTCGGCGAGCGTCTGAGCGGCGCCGCGCGTCTTCACGATGCGGGCGAACCAGAGGAATTTATCGAGCCGGAGCGTGTCAGCCACGCTTGAGCTCCGCCAAGGCGGCGAAGGCGGGCGAGCCGGGCCGCTCCGGGCGCTTGCGCGCTCGTCCACGCCCGCGCCAGGCCCAGCCGGCCTCCCCTTCATCGGGACGGAAGCCGATGTCGCGCATCAGCTTTCCCACCGTCTCGGGCTGGAGGCCGAGCGAGGTGACCAAGGGCTGGTTGACGAAATCGCCTTCCTTGCCGCTCTTCACTTCGTGCGCGTGGCGGGCGAGCCGTTCGACCATGTCGACGCGCACCATCTGCGGACCGGCGGGACGAAAGCCGAGGCGCGACAGCCGCTGGCGGGCGCCGTTGGCGGCCAGAGGCAGGACCACACTGGAGGGTGGCGGAAGCTCCGGCATCGCCTCACCGGATGCGGCGGCGCGAAGCGCACAGCGCCAGCGCATCGCCTCCGGCTTCAGAGCCGCCGGCATGAAAAGGTCGAGCGCGCCGATCCGGACTCCGAGGGCATGGAAGGCGCGGCGCTGTTCCTTTTCGAGCTGGCCCAAGGGCTCCGCCACCTGGTCGCGGGCGACCATGCCGCCCTCGTCGACCAGCAAGGCGAGGATCGAACGGACCGCCGCGGGCGTGGCGCGATCCTGGGCGGCGTGGCCTGCGGCACGAAGCGGCCCGAGCGTCTTTTCGACCTGGCCGCGGATCCAGTTCTGGAGCCGCTCGATCACGGCCTCGCGGCCCCGCTGCGAGACGCTGTCGATGCGGCGGTCGAGCTGGACCCTCGGGCTGAGCAAATTCTTGCCGGCGCCGAGCTTCGCCACTTCGTGCCCACGCCAGAGGATCGCGACCAGCTTGTCCGCTTCGGTTCGAAGCGAGAAATGCTCGTCGGTGTCGGCGACCAGAGCGGCGGCGCGCTTCTCATACTCACCCGCGAGCCGGCGCTCGGCGGTGGCGAGAAGCATCTTTCGGTCGGCGTGGCGAGCGGCGGGATCGACCTCGAAGGCGAAGCCCTGGAGCCGGCCGATCGCGTAAGAGCCGACGGTCACCTCGCCCTCCTCGTCGATCTGGACGGGGAATTCGCCGGTGCCTCCGCGGCCGAGATCGCGCATCAGCACCGAGGTGCGACGGTCGACGAAGCGCTGGGTGAGGCGCTCGTGAAGGGCTTCGGAGAGCTTTTCTTCGACCGCCATGGCCCGCTCGGCCATTTCCGCCGGCGCCGCCAGCCAATCGGAGCGGTGGGCGATATAGGCCCAGGTGCGCACTCCCGCGAGGCGGTCGGCCAGGGTCTCGATATCGCCCTGAACGTTGTCGAGCTTCGCGACCTGCTCGGCGTACCAGCCCTGCGGGATATGGCCGGCGCCTTCGCTGAGATGCCCGAAAATCCGGGCGACGAGGCGGGCGTGATGCTCCGGCCCCGTCTTTCGGAAATCGGGCAGGCCGCAGGCCGCCCACAAGCGGCGCACCTTGGCGGCGTCGGTCGCCCGCTCGACGATCAGCGGATCGCCGGAAAGTTGCTTGAGCACGGCCAGGTCGATCGCCTCCGGCGCGGCGCGGAGCTGGGCCCGCGCCGGCCGCCGCTCGAGCGAGCGGATCAGCCGCTCGACGCTTCCGAAATCGAGACCGCTTTCGCGCCAGTAGAGAAAATCGAGCGGCGCGAAGCGATGCTCCTCGATCGCCTCTATCTCCTCGGGCTGGAATTCGGCGAGCGCCTCGCCCTCCAGAGTCAGCGAGCCGAAGGTGCCGTCGCGCTGGTGGCGGCCGGCGCGGCCGGCGATCTGTGCCATTTCCGGAATGTTGAGGCGCCGGCGGCGGGCGCCGTCAAACTTGGAAAGACCGGCAAAGGCGACATGGTCGACGTCCATGTTGAGGCCCATGCCGATCGCATCGGTCGCGACGAGATAATCGACCTCGCCGGCCTGATACATCGCGACCTGGGCGTTGCGGGTGCGGGGCGAAAGCGCGCCCATCACCACCGCCGCCCCGCCGCGCATCCGGCGAAGCATTTCGGCCACCGCGTAAACCTGCTCGGCGGAGAAGGCGACGATCACCGAGCGCGGCGGCAGGCGCGAGAGCTTGGCGGGGCCTGCATAGGAAAGGGTCGAAAAACGCGGCCGCGAGATGATCCCGGCGTCGGGCAGGAGCGAACGCACCATCGGCTTCAGCGTCTCTGAGCCGAGGATCATCGTCTCCTCGCGGCCGCGGGCGTGAAGCATCCGGTCGGTGAAGACGTGGCCGCGTTCGGGATCGGCACCGAGCTGTGCCTCGTCCAAGGCCACAAAAGCGAAATCCCGGTCGGTTGGCATGCTCTCGGCGGTGCATAGGAACCAGCGCGCCTGGTCAGGGAGGATCTTCTCCTCGCCAGTCAGAAGGGCGACCTGCTTCTCGCCCTTCAGCTTGACGACCCGGTCGTAAATCTCGCGCGCGAGCAGGCGCAGCGGAAAGCCGATCAGCCCGGAGGAGTGGCCGCACATGCGCTCCACCGCCAGATGTGTCTTGCCGGTATTGGTGGGGCCGAGGACGGCCTTAAGCGGCCTGGCGGCGAAATCGCTCATCCACCCCTAGATCGTTCGCGCCGGCGCAAAGCGCAACCTTTTCCGCCGCTTGGGCGCGGCAAACCGCTCATCCGGCTGAGGGTCCGGTTCGTCGCAAGGGCGTCACGTCCAGGGAATCCGTAATTTGACTTTAACCCCTTTTCTTCACAAGCCTTGCCACCTGCCAAGCGGGGTGCGCGGCGGGGGATTTCAACGGGCGCGGGGGCTTACCGGCCTTGTACCAATTCAACGATTTCGCCGGCTCGGGCAGCGCCGCCGCGCTGCGGTTCGAGCGCGTGCCCGCGGCGCCGCGTGCGTTCGGGCAGAAGACGGCGCGATTCCAGGATCTCGACCTCGTCGTTGACCTCGGCCAACGGATCGGCTCGCGCGAATGGTTCCGCGGCCTTCTGACCTGCACCGCGCTTTGCTATGCCGCCTGGTCGCTGGGGCCGTCCTTCGAGGCGCTGCCCGGAGTCTCGCCCGCGCCGCTCCCGGACGCGCAGTTCGAACAGGCTCGCTCGCTCTCTATCGCTCCGCTCGCTTATGGCGGCGACACCGGCCGGCGGATGGCGCCGACCGACGCGGTCGAGGCGCTGACCGACATTCCCGAGCGGCCGATCCTCGACCTTCGCGCCACTCTGGGCGCCGGCGACGGCTTCGCCCGGGTGCTCGAGCGCGCCGGGGTCGGCAGCGCCGAAGCCGACCATGCCGCGACCTTGCTCGCCGGAATCATGCCGGTCACCGACCTCAGGCCCGGAACGCTGATCGACGTGACGCTCGGCCGCCGGCCCAACCGGATGGTCGCCCGCCCGCTGGAGAAGCTCGCCTTCCGCGCCCGCTTCGATCTTCGCATCGAAATGTCACGCGTCGACGGTAATCTGGCTCTTCGCCAGATCCCGATCGCGGTCGACGAGACTCCGCTTCGAATCCAGGGCCGGGTCGGCGAGAGCCTCTACCGTTCCGCGCGCGCCGCGGGCGTTCCGGCGCGCATCGTAGAGGCCTATCTGCGCGCGCTCACCACGCAGATCAGCGTGCCCTCGGGAATCGGAGCCGACGACCGCTTCGACATCATCATCGAGCATCGCCGCGCCTCGACCGGCGAGACGGAGATCGGGCAGCTCCTTTATGCGGGCCTGGAGCGGTCGAGCGGGCGCGACCTCAAGCTGATGCAGTGGACCGCCGAGGGCCGCACGCAATGGTTCGAGGCCTCGGGCGTCGGCCGGCAGAGCGGCGGAATGACCCGTCCGGTGCCGGGCGGAGTCAGCTCCGGCTTCGGCATGCGCTTCCACCCGATCCTCAATTATTCGCGGATGCACCAGGGCGTCGATCTGCGCGCCAGCTACGGGACCCCGATCGTCGCGGTATCCGATGGCCGGGTCGAGCTTGCCGGCTGGCATGGCGGCCACGGCAAGACAGTCGAGCTTGACCATGGCGGCGACCTGGAGACGCTGTACGGCCATATGAGCCGGATCGCGGTCCAGCCCGGCCAGCGCGTCCGCCGCGGCCAGGTGATCGGCTATGTCGGCTCGACCGGCCTTTCGACCGGCCCGCACCTTCATTTCGAGGTCCACCGCAACGGCCGCGCGGTCAATCCGCTCGGCGCCACCTTCGCCAGCCGCGCCCAGCTTTCCGGCGCCGATCTCGCCAATTTCCGAAGCCGCCTGCGCAGCCTGCTCGGAACGCCCGTCGGCGCCGCCCAGGCGCAATCGGGCAGCCGCAACGCGACCTCCGCCCGCGCCGCGCCTTAAGCCGTCTTTCTGCTGATTCTTGCTTAGCGGCCCTGCGCGCGCCAGCGCTTGACGATGCGCTTGACCATCGCGTCCTCGTCGCCGCTGTGCCGCCACAGCTCGGAGAAGAGCGGGTCGGACGAAGCCGGCTGAAGATCGCGCTCCAGATCGTCGAACGAGACACGGATCGGGATCGAGACGCCCTCGCCGCAGACGATGCACTCGCGGTTGCGAAGCGCCGGGATGACGTCGAGGAAGCCGCGCGAGCCTTCCGGCATGGCGGACTTCACAAAGGCCTGGTCGCGGTCGTTGTTGAGGCGCATCGAGATGATCGTGCCGCACTGGGAGAGCACGCCCTCCGCGAGGTCGGACGGACGCTGGGTGATCAGGCCGAGCGAGACGCCGTACTTACGGCCTTCCTTGGCGATCCGCTCAAGCACCTTGCGCACGGCCTGGCCGGTCGAGGTCTTGTCGGACGGCACGTAGCGGTGGGCCTCCTCGCAGACGAGTAGGACCGGGCGCTGAACCTCGCTTCGCGACCAGATCGCATAGTCGAAGACCAGACGCGACAGGACCGCGACCACGACCGAGACGATGTCGGACGGAACGCCGGAGACGTCGATGATCGAGATCGGCTTGCCCTTGGCCGGAAGTCGGAAAATCTTGGCGACGAAATTCGTCATCGAATCCGCCACCAGCATTCCAGAGAACATGAATTGGTAGCGCGGGTCCGACTTTAGCTCGTCGATCTTGTTCTTGAGGCGCATGAACGGCGCGGTGTCGGTCGCCTTGTTGAGCAGGCCCATTTCGTGGGTAATCGCGCTGGTCAGGTCGGAAAGCGCGTAGGGAATGGGCGAATCCACCGTGAGCTTGTTGAGCCCTTCGGCGGCGCGGTTCCTCGCCCGCGCCTGAAGCAGGCACTTGGCGAGAATGTCCATGTCCTGCTGGCGGTCGGCGCCTTGGGAGGTGACGAACACCTCGCAATGCTCCTCGAAGTTCATCAGCCAGTAGGGCATTGCCAGATTGTCGACGTTGAACAGCTCGCCATGGCCCTTGAACGCCGCCGAATATTCGCCGTGCGGGTCGACCATGACGATATGGCCCTCTGGCGAAAGGTCGCAGATACGGTGCATGATCAAGGAGGCGGCGGTCGACTTGCCGGTGCCCGTCGATCCGAGCAAGGCGAAGTGCTTGCCGAGCAACGGATCGACATAGAGGGCGGCACGAACGTCCTTGGTCGGATAGACGGTTCCGATCTCGATATGGGCGCGCTCGTCGGCGGCGAACATCTGTTTGAGATCGTTGCCGGTGACCGGATAGGCCTTGCTTCCCGGAATCGGGTAAGCGGTGATGCCGCGCTTGAAGTTGACCAGCTTGCCAGTGGCGGCGTCCTCGTCGCCCTCGCCGAGAAAGTCGATCTCGGCGGTGACGGCGCCCGATTCCGGATCGGTCACCTTGAGTCGGCGGACGTTGGCGAGAAGCCAGCGCCGGCCGCTGTCGATCTTGATCTGACTTCCGACCTGGCCCGACATGGAGACGCTGGGATCGGGGTCGCCGGCGAGCTCGGAAAGCCGCCGCCCGGAAATTTCGACGGCGGCGCCGCTGCCCGCTATCTCCACAACCGCCCCGAGCGCCTCGTGTTTGGCGACGAGGACCCGCCGCGGCGCCGAAGGGACCGTGCTTTCCGGCTGGCCCTCCATTTGCGGAAAGCTCTGGAAGTCCATTGCGTCAGTCATGCCGCCCCGTTTTGCTTGTGGTTCTGGGGCGGCTCTTAAGCCAAACGGGTAAACAAGTGATTTCGCGGGCTATTCAGGCATAACGGCGTGGGGAAGCGGCGTTGGCGGCCCAGCCCAGAAAAAGGGAAATGGCGACCGCAGTGATCCCATAGGCCCAGGACCAGCGCTCGGCGGCATCGGCGATGAAGCGCTCGAAGCCCAGCTTCTCGATCCGTATCTCGCGATCGGCGGCGGCGATGACCCGCCCGTTCCGGATCAGGAAGGTCTCGGCGGTGTAGGTGCCGACCGGCACGCGCGCCGGGATCATTATTCTCGCCCTGTAGAGAACCCCCTCGGTGATAGCCACGCCGCGAGGATATTCGGCATAGACCTGGTTGCGCCGCCTCAAGTCGAGGAGGCCGTGCTCGAAGCGCCGCTGAACGTCGGCGGAGACGCCGCCGCCGGGCGAGAGCTGCAAATTGTCGAGGCCGATCTCGTAGATTGCCGCGGTGCGCTCGTCGATGAGCTGCGACAAGGGCCTGGAGGACGCAACGGCGTAGAAGGCCGGGGCGGAGCGGAAGCGCACGCGTCCGACGTTCATCCAGATTCCGGCGACCTTCTGCTTTTCGCGCAGGACGATCGGCTCGACCGGTCCCTTGAGGACGACGGCGACCTCGGTTCCCGGCTCCGGCGCATGGCCGGCGGGATAGATGATCGCCCCAAACAGAAGCAGCTCCTCGCCCGCGAAGCTGTAGCGTATCTCGATATGCCGGTGCGAAACGTCGGGCACGAGACGCGGCTGCGCCTGGGCCAAAGCGAAAGGCGCGAGCAGCGCGAGGGCGAGAGCGCGAAGCCGCCTCACAGCATCTGCACCGTATAGATTTCCTCGGGCCGCCAGGTGAGCTGGAGCGCCATCCGCAAGGCCACTCCGAGGACGGTGATGGCGAGAAACATGCGCAGCAGCTCGGGCTTCATCTTCTGCGCGAGGCGGGCGCCGACCTGCGCCCCGACGACCGAGCCCAGCAACAGAAGAACAGCAAGGACGATGTCGACCGAACGGGTCGTGGTCGCATGAACCATCGTCGTAGCGGCCGTCACGAACAGGATCTGGAGGAGCGAAGTGCCGACCACCACCTGCGCCGACATTCCGAGCAGGTAGATCATCGCCGGCACCATGACGAAGCCGCCGCCGACTCCGAGCAGGACGGTGAGCAGCCCGGAAATGACTCCCAGCCCGAGCGGCGCGAGCGGTGAGATGTAGAGCCCCGAGCGGTAGAATCGCCAGCGCATCGGCAGCGCGGCGATCAACGGGTTGTGCCGCCTTGCCCGCTTGCGCTTGGCGCGCTCCGAGGGCTTGATGATGTCGAGCTCGATCGCGGCTTCCTTGGCCATCAGCAGGCCGATGCTTCCGAGCAGCAGAACGTAGAGGATCGAGATCACGGTATCGATCTGGCCCATTTGCTGGAGCAGCCGGAAGATGAAGCCGCCGCTGATCGATCCGACGAAGCCGCCGGCGATGATGACCGCGCCCATGCGGACGTCGACTCCGCGCCGGCGGTGGGCGAGCACGCCCGATATGCTGGTGCCCGTAATCTGGGTGTTGGCCGAGGCGACCGCGACCGCGGGCGGGATTCCGTAGAAGATCAGGATCGGCGTGATCAAAAAGCCGCCGCCGACTCCGACCATGCCGGTGAGCAGCCCGACGAGCCCGCCCAGGCCGACGATCACCAGCGCGTTCACCGAAAGCCCCGCGATCGGCAGGTAGATGTCCATTGGGCCGCGACCCTAGCGAGGAATGGGAAGCGGCGGAAGCGACGGCTGGGCTAAAAACCGGCGGAGAGCGTCAGCGTCGGCCCGGAGTCCGGCGCCGCATCGCCGGCAATGCGGAAGCGCCAATCGGCCGAGAGCCGAAGGGTGGCGCGATCGACGGGCAGCCGCACCGAAAGCTGCGGTCCGACGTCCAGCCGCTCGGCGCCCGGCTGGGCCGCGCCCCACGCGCCGCCGCCCACCTCCACGGGCCCTATCGGGCGGCTCAGCCGTGCCTCGCCGTCAACGAAGAGGTCGCGTCGCCGGAGACCGACCATTCCGGCCTGACCGTAAGCATCGAGACGGAGGCCCTGCGGAAGAACGAAGCTGCGGCCGCCGTAAAGGGTCAGGGAAAAGGCCGAGCGGCCCTCGTTGCCGATCGCCTGGCGCCGTTCGACCAGGAGATGAGCCGGCAATGAGGGCGAAGGCTGCCAGTCCAGTCCCAGCGCGCCTTCCGTTCCAGCGGCTCGGCGCGGCGTATAGAGACGCGCACTAAGCGCGAGGGGCCGGCCGCTATCGTCGTTCAGCCGGTAAAGGATGCGCAGTCCAGCCTGAGTGCCGCCGAGCGTACCGCCGGGGGCCAGTACCGCCGCCCCGTCATGCCGCACGAACAGCCAGGCGGAAGCCGACCACCGGCTGGCGCCGAGCGGCGGCGTCAACGCCACCGGAGCGGATGGAAGTGACGCGACAGGGACCGTTACGAGGGGCGGTCGTACCCTCGCTGCTTCGGCGACCGCGACAAACGGCAACGCCGTGAAAGGCGGCGCATTTCGAGCGGCCAGGGACCCGAAGCGAACGGACTTTGCGGCTCCCGAGAAAGGCAGGAGTCCAGGCGCGACATATGGCTCTTCAGACTCCGCACGTGCCGCGGCTTGAGCAACAGGCGCGGCGGCGATGCGGGAACGTTCGCGCGGCTCGGCGCTGCCTTGCTCGAGCCCCCAATAGGGAGCCAGTACGGCGAGGCGGGCGCAGGTCCATCCTCCGACCACGATGATCAGGAAGCGGAGCGGCGGCGCCTTGGCGCTCATTCGGCGGGCACTTGCTGCGGAAAGACATGGTCGGTCTTGCCCCAGGCCGAGCGGCCGGTGCGGCGCAGGCCGAGATAGCGCGTCAACGCCTCTCGCGCGGCAAGCATTGCGATGGCATTGCCGATCAGCACGCGCGGGATCGAGAGCAACCCCTGCCGCCATCCATAGCTTCGGGTGACGAAACCGAAGCGCATCGCCAGGCGCCACAGTAGCAGGCCGAGGTTGATCGTCAGCAGCGCGGAGAGAAAAGCGGAGAGGGGCTGGACCTGCCGGCCGGTGAAGATCTGGAGCAGGGAAAAGATGGTCCATAACGCGAGAGTCAGATAGGCAGAGGCAAGCAGCAGCGCGGCGAGCGGCGACTGGCGGTCGCGAAGCCGCATCCAGCGCTCGGAGAAGTCTCCGTTCCAGCCGAGCCGATCCCAGCCCGCCAGTGCGATCCCCGTCATCCATCTCGCCTTCTGCTTGACAGCGGCCCGCCAGTGGTTCGGAAAATAGCCGCGCGTCGCGACGAGGGGGCGCTCCGGTCCGCCGGGGATCCGGACGAACGCGCCGCGCCCGCCCATCGCCCCAAGCCTCAGCCCAAGCTCATAATCCTCGGTGAGGCTCGCGGGATCGAAGGGGGTCCCATGCGCGGCCGCCATCCGGTCGAGCGCGTCGCGCGCAATCGCACAGCCGACTCCGGCGGAAGGAAGGCCGGCGCCAAGGGCCTCGCGCACCACAAGCTCCTTGCCGTGCGCTTCGGCGAATTCATCGGCGTAATGGGCGCCGACGAGGACCGATTGGCGGTCGATCAGGGGCAAAACGGGCAGCTGCACCAGATCGAAGCGCTCGATCAGCGTATCGAAGACGCCAAGCTCGGCCGAATGGACGACATCCTCGGCATCGTGGAGGACGACCGCCTTGAATCGCCGGCCTTCCGCCGCCTCGTCGCACTGCATCCGTTCCCAGATGGAGTTCAGGCAATCGGCCTTGCTGGTCGGCCCGTCGCTCAAGCCGACGACTGGATTCACCCTTTCGTCCGCCAGCGCACGAACGGCCTCGATCGTCGCGGGGTCGTTGGGATAGCAGCCGACATAGATCACATAGTCCTGTGTGCCGAAGGCTTCCAAGGCGTGGCGGAGCATGGCGCCGATCACCTTGGATTCGTCCCAGGCAGGCACGAAGATCGCCATCCTGCCGGGTGACAGCGGCGGCGCGAGCGTGTCGGCTCGGGCCCGTTTTCCGCGAGGCACGGCGAAGCGCCGCTTCAGGACGATTGCGATCCAGAGAAGGTCGACGGCCAGATCGCCGAGGCCGAGGATCAGGAAGCCCGTGCCCGCGAAAAGCGCCAGTTCACGCATCGCGGCTTCGCCCGCGGCCGCTGCCAACCCCCAGAACGCCACGAGCACTCCCTCCGATTCGGAGGCGGAATGATCCGTTCCCGATGTAAATCTGGCAAGACGGTTCTTCGACCGCGCCGAAATCGTCTAGAAGCCGGACAGAAAACCGGCCGTGTTCGCGCCGAGCGCTTCTACGGCATAGCCGCCTTCCATGACGATCAAGCTGGGCAGACCAAGACCTGCGATCGCCTCGCCGATTCGCGCATAGTCCCTGGTCCTCAGCCTGAAGAAGGAAATGGGATCGGCCTCGTAAGTGTCGGCACCGAAGGAGCAGACCAGAAGGTCAGGCGCGAAGCGGGCGACCTGGTCGAGAGCGATATTCAATGCGGGCAAGTAATCGCCGGAAGCCGTGCCGCGCGGCAGCGGCAGGTTCAGCGTGGTTCCTTCCCCCTCTCTCTGACCTTTCTCATCCGCATGGCCCCAGAAATAGGGATAATCGGCCTTTGGATCAGCGTGGATCGAGACGAACAGCACGTCGCCGCGCTCGTAGAAGATGTCCTGCGTGCCGTTGCCGTGATGATAGTCGATGTCGAGGATCGCGACCCGCTTTTCCGCGGCAACCGCAGCTTCGGCAGCGACCGCGGCATTGTTGAGGTAGCAGTAGCCGCCGAGATAGTCGGCGCCGCAATGGTGGCCCGGCGGACGGCAGAGGGCGAAGGCGGCTTGGTCGCCAGCCAGCACCGCGTCCAGTGCGGTGAGCGCCGTCTGCGCCGCCCAATAGGCGCCCTCCCAGGTGCCTTGGGCGATCGGGCTGGACGCGTCGAAGCTGAAAGCGCCGAGCCGCGCGTCGATCCGCTCCAGCGCCAGCGGGCGCCGACGCACCACCGGCCAGGCATAGGCGCTGGCGTCGCCCGGCCTCCCCGCCGCCCGCCAATCCTTGTGGGCGGACCAGAGGAAAGCGAGATAGTCTTCGCTATGGACCGCGCGCAGCGGCGCCTCGCCATGATCCACCGCCGGTTTCGCCTCCCCTAGGGCGGCAAGGATCGCCTCGGCGCGCCCCGGACTTTCGGCGAAAGGCACTAAGGCGCCGTTATGCAGCTCCAGCGCCGGCGCGTGGGCGAGCTGGCGAGAGTCGAAGAAGCAGCGCATCAGGCCGGCTCCAGCGTCTCCGCCGGCTGCGCCAGCACCGTTGAGAGAAGGCCGGGGAAGCGGGCCTCGAACTCTTCGCGCCGAAGCGTGCTGAGATGATCGCGGCCGGCGGGGCGGGTGCGGATCAGACCGGAGGCACGCAGGATCTTGAAATGGTTGCTGAGCGTACTCTTCGGCACGTCGTAACAAGCCGCTGCCGAGCAAGAGAGCTCGCCCCCTTCGGCAAGCCGCCGCACAATCGCCAGGCGGCAGGGGTCGGCGAGCGCGTGAAGCGCGGTGGTGAGCGGCACGTCCTCGATCCGCGGGTGGGTGAAGGCAGGCATAAGCGGGATATAAACCGCCATCTGAAAATTTGATAGTTCGGAATTATTGAACTATTGGGCGACAACGACTAGCTGGCTTGCTTGCCATTGCGCGAAACGGAGACAGAGATGACCAGCCTGTTCGACCCCCTTCAGATCGGTGCGGTACGCGCGCCCAACCGTATCTTCATGGCGCCGCTGACCCGCGCGCGTGCCGACAAGGCTGCGGTGCCGACGCCGATCATGGCGGACTATTATGCGCAGCGGGCCGGATCGGGGCTGATCATCTCGGAGGCGACCGGGATCAGCCGCGAAGGGCTGGGCTGGCCCTACGCGCCCGGTCTGTGGAGCGATGCGCAGGTCGAAGGCTGGAAGCCGGTGATCGAGGCGGTTCAACGCGCCGGCGGCCGAATCTTCGCGCAGCTCTGGCACATGGGCCGGCTGGTGCATCCGGAGCTTGGCGGCGGGCAGCCGGTCTCCTCGTCGGCGACGACCGCTCCAGCCTACGCCCACACCTATTCGGGCAAGCAGCCCTACGTCGAAGCGCGAGCGGCGACGCTGGATGATATCGCCCGAATTCTCGACGATTATGAGCGGGCGGCGCTGAATGCGCGCGCGGCCGGGTTCGATGGGGTCCAGCTGCACGGGGCGAACGGCTATCTGATCGACCAGTTTCTGCGTGAGAGCGCCAACCTTCGTGACGACGATTATGGCGGGCCGCCGGAAAACCGGATCCGGTTCCTCGTCGAGGCGACCGAGCGGGTGGCGGCGGCGATCGGCGCGGACCGGAGCGCGGTGCGCCTGTCGCCCAACGGAGCCAGCCAGGGCGTCGAGGACAGCGATCCGCCATCGGTCTATCTGCCCGCGGCGCGCGAACTGGATCGGATCGGGATCGCCTTCCTCGAGCTTCGCGAGCAGGGGCCGGACGGCACCTTCGGCAGGACCGAGCAGGCCAAGGTCTCGCCGCTGCTCCGTGAGGTCTTCCGCCGGCCGCTGGTGCTCAACCAGGACTATAGCGCCTCCTCCGCAGCCCAGGCAGTGGCGGAAGGTCCGGCCGACGCCATTGCCTTCGGGCGGCCGTTCATCTCGAATCCGGACCTGCCGGTGCGCATCGAGCGCGGCGCGGAATGGGCGAAGGACGACATGGCAACCTGGTACACGCAAGATGCCGAGGGTTATGTCGACTATCCCGCGCTTGCCGAGGCGGCTGCCGCCTAGAGCTTCTCGGTCAGCTCCGGGACGATCTTGAACAGGTCGCCGACCAGGCCGACGTCGGCGATCTGGAAGATCGGCGCGTCCTCGTCCTTGTTGATGGCGACGATGGTCTTCGAATCCTTCATTCCCGCAAGGTGCTGGATCGCGCCGGAAATGCCGATCGCGATATAGACTTCGGGGGCGACGATCTTGCCGGTCTGGCCGACCTGATAGTCGTTCGGCGCATAGCCGGCATCGACGGCGGCTCGGCTGGCGCCGACTCCGGCCTTCAATTTGTCGGCGAGCGGATCGAGCAAAGCGTGGAACTGCTCCGACGAGCCGAAGGCGCGGCCGCCGGAGACGATGATCTTGGCGCTGGTCAGCTCCGGCCGCTCCGACTTGGAGAGCTCCGAGCCGATATAGGACGAAATCCCCTTGTCGCCTTCGCCCGAGAACGGCTCGACGGAGCCGTTGCCGCCTTCGCGCGCTGCTTTATCGAAGGCCGTGCCGCGAACGGTGATCACCTTCTTGGCGTCGGACGACTTCACCGTAGCGATCGCGTTGCCGGCATAGATCGGCCGGGTGAAGGTGTTCGGCCCTTCGACCGAGAGGATGTCGCTGATCTGCATGACGTCGAGCAAGGCGGCGACGCGCGGCGCGATATTCTTGCCGGTGGTGGTCGCCGGGACGACGAAATAGTCGCAATGATCGCGCATCAGGGCGGCGGCGACCGGCGCGACGTTCTCGGCCAGATTGTGGGCGTAGGCCGCATTGTTGGCGACATGCACCTTAACGACTCCGGCGATCTTCGCGGCGGCCTGAGCGACATCGCCGACGCCCTGCCCGGCGACGAGAGCGTGTACCTCGCCCAGCTTCGAAGCGGCGGTGACGGCGGCCAAGGTGGCGTCCTTGATCTGGCCGCCTTCATGCTCGACGAGAACCAGCGCGACGCTCATGCCACCACTCCCAGGGTCTTGAGTTTGCCGATCAGCTCGTCGACCGAGCCGACCTTGACGCCCGCCTGGCGCTTGGCCGGCTCCTCGACCTTCAGGGTCTGGAGGCGCGGCGCGGTGTCGACGCCGTAATCGGCCGGCGTCTTCTGGGCGAGCGGCTTCGACTTGGCCTTCATGATGTTGGGAAGGGAGGCGTAGCGCGGCTCGTTCAACCGAAGGTCGGTGGTAACCACTGCGGGCACGTTGAGCTTCACCGTTTCGAGGCCGCCGTCCACCTCGCGGGTGACGCTGACGCTGTCGCCGGAAACCTCGACCTTCGAGGCGAAGGTGCCCTGCGGCCAGTTCAGAAGCGCGGCCAGCATCTGGCCGGTCTGGTTGCTGTCGTCGTCGATCGCCTGCTTGCCGAGAATGAACAGGCCCGGCTGCTCCTCTTCGGCGATCTTGGCGAGGATCTTGGCGACGGCGAGCGGCTCGACCTCGTCGTCGGTCTGGACGAGGATCGCCCGGTCGGCGCCCATGGCGAGCGCGGTGCGCAGAGTCTCCTGCGCCTTGGCCGGGCCGATCGAGACGGCGACGATCTCGGTGGCCGTGCCCTTCTCCTTCAGGCGGATCGCCTCCTCGACGGCGATCTCGTCGAACGGGTTCATGCTCATCTTGACGTTGGCGAGGTCGACGCCCGTCTGGTCCGCTTTGACTCGCGGCTTGACGTTGAAATCGATCACCCGCTTCACGGCGACCAGGAGTTTCATCTTCGTCCATCCCTCCCTTGCGTTCCCGCGACTGCGGGAACCCAGTCTGGGCTCCTGCCTTCGCAGGAGCGCATAAAGTTACGCCGGCACCTTGTCCCTCACCGCGGCAACGATCTTCCTTGCGGCGTCGCCGAGGTCGTCGGCGGGGGTAATGGCGAGGCCGGAGTCGGCGAGGATGCGCTTGCCTTCCTCGACATTGGTGCCTTCGAGCCGGACCACCAGAGGCACGCTGATGTCGATCTCGCGCGCGGCGGCGACGATGCCTTCGGCGATGATGTCGCAGCGCATGATCCCGCCGAAGATATTGACGAGGATGCCCTCGACCGCCGGGTCGCTGAGGATGATCTTGAACGCGGCGGTCACCTTCTCCTTCGAAGCGCCACCGCCGACGTCGCAGAAATTGGCCGGGAAGGCGCCGTTCAATTTGATGATGTCCATCGTCGCCATGGCGAGGCCGGCGCCGTTGACCATGCAGCCGATAGTGCCGTCGAGCTTGATGTAGGCGAGATCGTACTTGCTCGCCTCGAGCTCCATCGGATCCTCCTCGCTCTCGTCGCGGAGCGATTCGAGGTCGGGGTGGCGGAACCCGGCGTTGGAATCGAAGCCGACCTTGGCGTCGAGCACCAGCAGGCGGTTGTCGTCGGTGACGGCGAGTGGGTTGATCTCGATCTGCGAGGCGTCGGTGCCGAGGAAGGCGTCGTAGAGCAATTTCGCCACCTTCTGCGCCTGCTTGGCGAGATCGCCGCCAAGACCGAGCGCGTGTGCCACGGCGCGGCCGTGATGCGGCATGAAGCCGGTGGCGGGATCGACGGTGAAGGTGTGGATCTTCTCCGGGGTCTCGTGCGCTACGTCCTCGATGTTCATTCCGCCTTCGGTCGAGACGACGAAGGCGATCCGGCCCGTCTTCCGCTCGACGAGCAGAGCCAGGTAGAATTCCTTCGCGATATCGACGCCGTCGGTGATGTAGAGGCGGTTGACCTGCTTGCCCTGGGGGCCGGTCTGGACCGTCACCAGCGTCTTGCCGAGCATCTCCCCGGCGTTGGCGCGCACTTCCTCGACGGTTCGGGCGAGGCGAACGCCGCCTTTGGCGTCGGGGCCGAGTTCCTTGAACTTCCCCTTACCGCGGCCGCCGGCATGGATCTGCGCCTTGACGACGTAGAGCGGTCCGGGGAGTTTGCCTGCCGCGGCCGCCGCTTCGTCGACGCTCATCGCGGCATAGCCGGCGGGCACCGGCACGCCGAACTTCGCGAGCAGCTCCTTGGCCTGATATTCGTGGATGTTCATGGGCGGCGCCTAAAGCACAGGCGCGCCGTTATGGGAAGCGTGCGGGTAGCTACTTATGCCCACCGTGGCCGGCATTTTCCTTGTGCGCGGTGCGGCTGTTGCTCTCGCCTTTCTCGTGCGCCTTTTCGTTGCCGCCTTTGTCCTCGCGCTGCCATTGATCGAACGCGCCCTTCTTCTTGTGGTCGGTCATTGGGTCTCTCCTTCGGCGGAGAGAACGAGCGGGCGGACTTGCGGTTGCTCAGCCGCGAAGGGCGCAGACGGCGGCGGAGCTGGTGGTGACGGCGAGTATCTCCGAATCGCGCAGCGCCCGCACCCGGCGCAGGAACTCGGCCACCGAAACTGCCTCGCGCGCCCGCGGTAGATCGCCCATGCGGCGAAGCTGGAGCAGCGACAGCCGGTCCACCATACGCTCGGCCATGCAGTGGGCGAGCGGCCGCGGAAGGCCGGCATCGATCAGTCCCGCCCGCAATCGCGCCTCCGGCACGGCACAGGCGGAGAGCAGGGCCAGAAGGCTCAGCGGCAGGAGGCGAGACACGGATCGCATGCCGCCAGGCTAAGCACGAAGCCGCGCCCGGTGGAAGGTGTCAGCGCTCAGCCGCTCACTATGCCGATCGACGCCTCCAGTTCGCGGAACAGCCGCGCACTTTCCTGCGGGCTGAGCTCGGAGCCATCGGCGGACAGGCCCTGAGGAAAATCGACATCGGCCGGCTCGAGATAGAAGAGGATCACCTCGCTTAACCCCCTGCGGTCGGTAACCCGGGCGAGCCGGGCCACTTTCCAGCTCTGGGGCAGGCGGTAGCCGAGGCTGGAAAGGAAGCGGCGGGTCTGGCCGGATTCGCGGCCGGGATCGGCGGCGGCTTCGCGCGCGTCGTCGAACGCCGAGGCGTTGGCCCGGTAGGTTGAGGCCCCGAAGCGCCGAGGCGGCCTCGACGGGTAGACGAAGCGGAAATCGGAACCCTCCTGAACCCTTTCGAACTGGACCACCACCATCCGACGGATCGACCGGTCGGGGCCGGCATCGACGAAGATCCGGCGCTGGGCGTGGGTCAGGTTCTCGATCGGGAAATTCAGTGGCGGCAGCGGCGTGAAGTCGCGGCTGACATTGAGGGTGAGCGACGGGCTGCGCTCGGAGATGACCAGGTGCGACATTTGGGCGGGTACCTGAGCGGCGGCGCAGGCGGCAAAGCCCGAAAGCGGTGCAAGGAACGGCAGACGCATGAACGGCCTCCTTCGTCTATCTCTCCCGGTCCGCCATCCTGCGCCCGACAGGCGGGGGAAACCAAGCCGCTTCGATCAACAGCGGCCCCGGAACGACGAACGCAGGCGTTACCATATCAGGTTGGCGGTCAGGCGAACTGCACCAGGTCCCAGAGATTGCCGTAAAGATCCTCGAAGACGGCGACCGTGCCGTAGGGGGCGACCTTCGGCTCGCGCACGAAGCGCACGCCCCGGGCGCGCATCGCCGAATAGTCGCGCTCGAAATCGTCCGTCCGAAGGAACAGGAAGACGCGTCCGCCGGCCTGGTTGCCGATGAAGGCTTCCTGCTCCGCGGTTGAGGCGCGGGCGAGGAGGATGGTGGTGGAGCCTTCTCCCGCGTCTGGCGCGATCAGCACCCAGCGCTTGTCCTGCTCCGGCTGGTGCTCATCGGCGACGAGGGTGAAGCCGAGCTTTTCGGTGAACCAGGCGATCGCCTCGTCATAATCGCGAATGACAAGCGCGATGTGGGCGAGCGATTGGGGCATCAGCCGCACGCCTTCGGCAAAAGGAAGATGTCGCGCTCCAGCCCGTCGGGGAAGGTTTCGCGTCCGACGATCGCGCCGCCCAACTTCTCGGCGAGCCGGCGGGCGGCGAGGTTGTCGTCCTTCATGTGCGTCTCGACACCGTCCCAGCCCAAGCTGGTATGGGCCCATTCGATCGCTGCCCGCGAAGCTTCCTCGGCATAGCCGTTGCGCCGGGCGGAAGGCGCGATCCACCAGGTCAGCTCGTGACGCGGCCACCCCTCCGGCCAGACGATCCCGCAGCCGCCGACCGTTCGGCCGCTCATCTTTTCTACGACCGCCCAGGCACCGAAGCCGCGCAGCGCCCAATGGCCGATGTCGAAGGCGAGCTTGCGCCAGGCGAGGGCCGGCGGGAGCGGGCCGCCGTAAGAGGCCGAGGCTTCGGCATCTGCATAGAAGTCGCGGTAGACCGGGAAATCCTCTGGTCCCGGCGCCCGCAGGAGGAGACGCTTCGTCTCGAGCGTGGGTATGGCCATGCGCTTGATGGTAGCGGCGTCGAGGCCGCGCGTCTTGGCCCTAGGCGGGTACGCGAAGCGAGAAATAACGGCTGAGTTCGGCGAGGCTTTCGCGGGCGCTGCGGTGGTGGATGAAGGCGCCGCCCACCTCCTCCCACAAATGGCGATGCCTGAGCTGGTCGTCGAGGAGGACGTCGCCCGGCTTGGCATGGTTGCGCTTGTCGCGGGCCAGGGTGGTGATGATCTTCGTGCCAGGGAAATATTGGGCCGCCCATCGTACCTTCTGGTCCGCGGCCCAGTTGCCGCGCGGAAGGCCGGTGAGGATGATCGGGTGGAGATGTTTGACCGCGTCGAACAGCTCGATCGCGTCGTCCTTGAGCGGCAGGCCAAAATAGAAATCGGGCGCGCTGGCGAGCTTCTGCCAGAAACGCCCGGGGCCGTGCCGCCTCTCGTAAGCGTGCGGCGGCAGACCGAGCACGGCGGTCGCGCCCTTGTCGAAATCGGCAAGCACCCCGTCGCAGTCGAGATAGAGCTGCCGCGCCATCTTACGGCCAGCGCGCCGGCTGAAGCCCGACCGGCATCGGAAGGTCGAACATCTCCCATTCCTGCTCGCGCAGGATGTCGTTGCTCTCGACCGCGCGCCTGCCTTCGGCCAGTGACCAGGTGATGTGGTAGGTGCTTCCGTCGGGCCGGTCGGTGGTTCCGCCGATCGAGACGATCATCGCCTCGACGCCTTTGCCGTCGTCGGCTCGGCCGACGATATGGCCCTCATCCTCCTGCGGCAGCGGGGCGTCGGGCGCCGCCCTGGAGCTAAGCGTCACATGGTCCGCCACCGCATTCCTGAACTTCGGAGGGACTTGCTGGAGCAGCTCGCGGCGTTGATTGCGGTCGAGCTTCCAGCCGGTCGTGCTGTCGCCGGTGCCGGCCTGTTCGTGGGCTTGCTGCGCAGAAGGGGGCATGAGGCTTCAACTGCCGCAGGACGGAGCCGTTCCGGGCGGGGGAGCGTTCAGGGCGCGAGGAGAGGAGCCATGGAACAGCGCGACAAACGCGAGGAGGATCTGCCGCACCGCGACCAGACCGACATCGATCGCGAGGCGGAGAAGAGCCGGGCAGAGCTGGACCGAATGCCGGAGCACGGCACCGATCCGCTTCACGAAGGCCCCTAGGCGCCGACGAATTTGCGGAGCGCATGCTGCTCCTTCGGTGTGAGCTTGAGGCCGAGCTTGCTGCGGCGCCAGAGTATGTCGTCCGCGGTGCGGGCGAATTCCTGATCGAGGAGGTAGCGGACCTCGGCTTCGTAAAGGTCGGCGCCGAAGCGGCGGCCGAGCTGCTTCATCGAAGTTGCCCCGTCCAGCAGCCGGTCGAGCCGCGTGCCGTAGGCGCGGGAGAGGCGGTGGAGCGTCGGCAACGGCATCCACTCTGCGAGCTGCTCCAGCCGGGCGTTGAAGCCGCTCATGATGTCGCCGCCAGGAAGGGGGTTGGTCGCGGTGAACTTGAACCCGCCGACGCCGAGCGCGTCCATCGCCTCAAGCGCGAGCGCCCGGGCGGTGGTGATCTTGCCGCCGAAGACCGACAGGAGCTTCGGGCCGGGCGTGGGGTCGAGGTCGAGGTGATAGTCGCGGCTGACGTCCTTCGCCGCGGCGGCGCCGTCATCGTACAGCGAGCGGATTCCGGAATAGGACCAGATCAGCTGATCGGGCGCCGTCTGCCTGGCGAAATAGGCGTTGGCGGCCGCGCAGAGATAGTCGATCTCCTCCGGCGAGATGGCCGCATCCTCGGGCCGCTCGACAGGCACGTCGGTGGTGCCGATCAGGCTGTGCTCGTCATAGGGGAGGGCGAACACGACCCGGCCGTCACCCTGCTGGAGGATATAGGCGTGATCGCCCTCCCACAGGCGCGGAACGACGATGTGGCTGCCCTTGACCAGGCGGACGCCGCTCCTCGTGTCGGCGCCGAAGCGGTCCTTCAGAACCTCGGCTACCCAGGGGCCTGCGGCGTTGACGATCATTTTCGCCGTAACGGCCGGGCCATCCAACAGTTGGGCGGTCCAATAACCGTTTTCGCGGCGGGCGGAGAGCAATTCGGTGCGTGTGGCGATCTCGGCGCCACGCTCCTTCGCATCGACGGCGTTGAGGGCGACCAAGCGGGAGTCGTCGACCCAGGCATCCCAGTAAGTAGCGAGCCGATAGCCGGGCTTGAGCGGTGCGCGAAGCTCGGCATCGCCCTTTCGGACGCCGCGCGAGCGCGGTAGCGATCCCCGCCCGGCGAGCAGGTCGTAGAGAAGGAGACCCGCCCGGATCATCCACCAGGGTCGGCCGCCGGGCGGGTCGGGCAGGACGAATTTCAGAGGCCGGACGATGTGCGGCGCGTTGCGCAGCATCACCTCGCGCTCGTACAGCGCCTCGCGGACGAGGCGGAAATCATATTGTTCCAGGTAGCGCAGGCCGCCGTGGATCAGCTTGGACGAGGCCGAGCTTGTGTGGGCGGCGAGATCGTCCTTCTCGACCAGAAGCACGGACAGGCCACGTCCCGCAGCGTCGCGAGCGATCGCGGTGCCGTTGATTCCACCACCGATGACGAGGAGGTCGAAGCTGTCCATCCGCCTTGCCTGTTACGCGGCGAGGGCGGCATAGTCGATGCACAGGAGGAACGATGCGCGGCGATACCATCCTCGTCATCGATGAGGGCACGACCAGCACGCGGGCGATGATGTTCGCACCCGACGGGCGCTGCCTTGGCTGTGAGCAACGGGAGCTGACCCAGCATTATCCCCGGCCCGGCTGGGTTGAACATGATGCGGCGGAAATCTGGGAGCGCACTCTCGAATCCGCGCGGGCGGTGGTTGAGACCACAGGCGGGGCGGAGCGGATCGCGGCGATCGGGATCACCAATCAGCGCGAGACGATCTGCTTCTGGTCGAAGCGGACCGGAGAGCCGCTGGCGCCGGCGATCGTCTGGCAGGACCGGAGGACGGCGGAGCTTTGCGCGCGGATCAAGGAAGCCGGGCACGAGCCGGCGGTGCAGGCGAAAACCGGCCTACTGCTCGATCCCTATTTCTCCGCGAGCAAGATCGCCTGGGCGCTCAGGGAATGGCCGCAACTGCGCGAGGCGGGCGCGGATCTGGCGGTCGGCACCGTGGAGAACTGGCTGATCTACAAGCTCACTCTCGGCGCGTGCCACATCACCGATGCGAGCAATGCGTCGCGAACCGCCGTCATGGACATCCACAAGGGCTGTTGGGACGAGGGGCTGCTCGAACTGTTCGGAATCCCCAAGGCGGCGCTGCCGGAGATCGTCGATTGTGCCGGGCAGTTCGGAGAAACCCGCCTCTTGGGCCATCCCATCCCCATTACGGGGATGGCGGGCGACCAGCAGGCGGCGACGATCGGCCAGGCCTGCTTCGCGCTCGGCGACACGAAGGCAACCTACGGCACCGGCGCCTTCGTGCTGACCAATACCGGAGCCGAAGCGCCGGTGTCCCGGCACCGGCTGCTGACCACAATCGCCTGGCAGCTCGGCGGCGAGCGCTGCTACGCGATCGAGGGGTCGGTGTTCGTCGCCGGCAGCCTGATCAAATGGCTTCGCGATTCGCTGGGCTTCATCGTCACCGCCGCCGAGAGCGAGGCGCTCGCCCGTTCGGTCAAGAGCAGTGGCGGAGCCTATGTCGTTCCCGCACTGTCCGGGCTCGGAGCGCCTTATTGGGCGCCGGAGGCACGGGCGGCGATCTCAGGCCTCAGCTTCGCCACCGGCAAGGCCGAGATCGTTCGCGCCGCCCTGGAGGCTCAGGCGCACCAGACGCACGATCTGATGACCGCCTTCGCCGCCGACGGCGCGGCTTGGTCGAGGCTGAAGATCGACGGCGGGATGGCCGCGAACGACTGGCTGGCGCAGGATCTGGCCGACATGCTCGACCTGCCGGTGGAGCGGCCGGCATTCGTAGAGACCACGGCGCTCGGAGCGGCAATGCTGGCGGGGGTCGGCTGCGGCCTGTTCGGCTCGCTTGAAAAGGCTTCGGCGATGCGCGGCGAAGTGCAGACGTTCACGCCCGGAATGGCCGAGGAGGAGCGGGATGCGCGGCTCGGCGGGTGGCGCGACGCCGTCGAGCGAGTCCTGCGCTAGCCGCCGATCTTATAGCCCGGCGGCGGAGGCGGGGCCTCGCTGCCGGCGGGCGGCTGCCAACTGTCGTCGATCATCCTGATGATTCCGGAAAAGTCCTTGCCGGCGCCGCCCAGCTTCTCGGCGAAACGGGTGTAAAGCTCCTCGGCGTGCGAGCCCATCGGGGTATAGGCATCGACGCTCTGCGCCGCCTCCATGGCGAGCCTGAGGTCCTTCAGCATCAGCGCCGCCGCGAAGCCGCCGTCATAATTGCGGTCGGCTGGAGTTTCGGGCCCGACTCCCGGGAGGGGGCAATAGGTCGTCATGGACCAGCACTGGCCGGACGCCTTGGACGAGATGTCGAAGAAGGTTTGCGGGTCGAGGCCGAGCTTCTCGGCGAGGACGAAGGTTTCACAGGTGGCAACCATCGAGGCACCGAGCAGCATGTTGTTGCAGATCTTCGCCGCCTGGCCCGAGCCGAGGCCGCCGGCATGGATCACTGCCTTGCCCATCTGCTCCAGATAGGGCCGCGCCGCTTCGAACGCCTCGTCCCTGCCGCCGACCATGAAGGTCAGCGTCCCCGCGTCGGCCGCGGCGATGCCGCCGGAGACCGGCGCATCGACGAAGCGGAAGCCGAGCTTCTCCAGCCCTTCGCCGACCGCGCGGGCGCTGTCGACGTCGATGGTGGAGCAGTCCATCAGGATCGCCGACTTGGGCGCGTTGGCGGCGATGCTGTCGTGATAGACTTCGCGGACGTGCTTGCCGGCCGGAAGCATGGTCACCACCGCCTCGGCATCCTTCACCGCTTCGGCAGCGGAGGCGGCGCGGGTGCAGCCGCGGTCTTCGGCCCGCTTCAGCGCCTCCTCGACCAAATCGAAGGCGACGACCTCATGCCCCGCTTTGGCGAGGTTCGCGGCCATCCCGCCGCCCATATTGCCGAGCCCGATGAATGCGACGCGTGCCATCTTACTGCCCCTTCCACTCCGCCTCGCGCTTGTCGACGAAGGCGGCCATGCCTTCCTTCTGGTCCTCGGTGCCGAACAGGCCGTGGAACAGGCGGCGCTCGAAGACGATGCCTTGGGCCAAGCCGGTCTCAAACGCGGCGTTGACCATCTCCTTGGTGGCGATCGCCGCGAGCGGAGCCATCGCCGCGATCGCCTCGGCGGTCTTCAGCGTCTCCGTGATCAGGTCGGCCGCGGGAACGACGCGGGCGACGAGGCCGGAGCGCTCCGCCTCGGCGGCGTCCATCATCCGGCCGGTCAAGCACATCTCCATTGCCTTGGCTTTGCCGATCGCCCGGGTGAGGCGCTGCGAGCCGCCCATTCCGGGCGTGACCCCGAGCTTGATCTCCGGCTGGCCAAACTTCGCAGTATCGGCCGCGATGATGAAGTCGGCCATCATCGCCAGCTCGCAGCCGCCGCCCAGCGCGTAGCCGCCGACGGCCGCGATCCACGGCTTGCGGGTGGCGGTGACCTTCTCCCAGCCGGCGAAGAAATTGGACGAATACATCGAGGCGAAGCCCTGGCTCGACATCTCCTTGATGTCGGCGCCGGCGGCGAACGCCTTCTCGCTGCCGGTGATCACCGCACAGCGCTGGCTGCCGTCCGCGTCATAGGCGGCGAAGGCGTCGATAAGCTGGCGAAGCACGTCGCTGTTGAGCGCGTTCAACGCCTTCGGGCGGTTAAGCGTGATGAGCGTCACCGCCCCGCGCTGCTCGACCAGAATATTCTCGTAAGTCGCCATTCTCTTCTCCGTAATGCTCAGCGCATCCGAACGTAGCTGCCGGGCGCCGGCTCGATCTCGTTCTTGGCCTCCCGCGCCTTCACGCGTTCGACGCCGTCGCTGACCAGCCAGGATTGCCATTCGGGCCACCATGAGCCTTCGTGGCGGGTCGCATCCTCCAGCCATTGCTCCGCGGTCGCGGGCATTTCATCGTTGGTCCAATAGCCGTGCTTGTTCGCGCTCGGCGGATTGATGACTCCGGCATTGTGGCCCGAGCCGCCGAGCAGGAAGCGGGTTTCGCCGCCGAGCAGCTTCGCCCCCTCGTAGGTCGCTTCCCACGCGGAGACGTGATCGTCCTTGAGCGAGATGACCAAAGCGCGCGACTTCACCGCGCCGAGATCGATCGTATCATCGCCGAGCTTCAGTGCGCCGCCACGGGTGAGCTTGTTCTCCTTCAGCACCTCGTTCGCCCAATCGAGCAGGAACGCCTTGGGGATGTGTGCACCGTCGGCGAACCAGTGCAGGATGTCCGAAGGCGGCGCTTCCTTGTCGAGCAGATAATGGCTGACCACCGACGACCAGATCAGGTCGTTGGCGCGGACCAGACTGAACAAAGCCTGCAGCTCGTGCGCGGCCATCACGCCCTTGGCTTCGAGGTGGCGCTCCATCGCTTCGAGCTGGGAGCGCTCCTTGAAGGTCGACCACTGGCCCATGTTCGAGAAGTCGAACATCGCGCCGATTGTCGTCAGCGAGGCGATGCGCTCACCCTCGCCGCAGGCGGCGAGCCGGGCGGCGGCGATACCGGCGAGCGTGCCGCCCATGCAGAAGCCGAATAGATCGACGCTGCGTTCGCCCGTTGCCTCTTCGATAGCGTCGAGCGCAGCGACCGGCCCAAGTTCGATATAATTGGCGAGACCCTTGTCGGCGAGCTCGGGCCCGGGATTGACCCAGGAGATGACGAAGAGCGTGTGCCCCTGCTCGACCAGCCAGCGCACCAGGCTCGACTTCGGCTGAAGGTCGAGCAGATAATATTTGTTCACCAGCGGCGGCACGTAAAGGAGCGGGCGCTTGTAGACCGTGTCCGTCGACGGCGCGTACTGGATGAGCTGCATCAGCGCGTTCTGGAAGACGACGCTGCCCGGCGTCGCGGCGATGTCCTTGCCCAGCTCGAACTCCGCTGAGGCGCGACGGACCGGCAGCTTCGCTTCGGTCGCGGCGTCGGCGAGCAAATTGGCGAGGCCGGAGAGCAGGCTGATCGAGCCGGTGTCGATCGCCCGGCGAATCGCTTCGGGATTAGTGAAGGCGAAATTGGCCGGCGACAGCGCGTTCAGATAGGCCTGGGTATAGAATTCGGCGCGGGTGCGCGTGTCCTCGTCAATGCCTTCGCTTTTTGTGACGAGATCCGTCGCCTGACGGGCGGCGAGCAGATAGGCCTGCTTAAGATAATCGAAGACCGGATCCTCGCTCCAGGCGGGATCGCCGAAACGGCGGTCGCCACGCTCGGGAGCGATGATCGGCTCGACGTCTTGCCCCGCAGCCCGTTTGGCGGCGGCGCTCCAAAGCTCCATCCATTCCGACGCGGCGGCCTGGCTCGCCTGCAGGATGGCCGCCGGATTGTACCAGAGCTGGCGGCTGAAATCGAACATGGCGCGGGCTGGGGCCATCGGATCGAAGGCAAGGGTCGAAGGCGCCTGGGCGCCCGCCTGAACCGCCTTTAGACCGTTCTCGACGACGCGGGTCCAGGCGGCGGCGAGCTCCGCCGGATCGGGCGCGCTCTCGGGGAGCTTCCACACGCGGGTATCACTCATTCGTTCCTCGCCAGCGGCAGCGGGGTCCAGCCTTCCTGCGGCGGCAAGGGCTCGAACATCTCCTCAACCATCGCTTCGGTCACTTCCTCCGGCGTCGCCGGCTGCCAGTGCGGATCATTGTCCTTGTCGACGAGCAAGGCCCGCACGCCCTCGGCGAAATCGGGATGGTGGGACATGCGCGCCATCAACGCATATTCCATCCCCATCTCTCCGGCGAAGTCGCGCATGCCCGCGCTCTTCTCAAGCAGCTTCAGCGACACCTTGCAGGCGATGGGGGACTTCTTCCGAAGCGTCTCAAGCTCCTTCAGCGCCCATTCCGATCCGTCCGCTTCGAGCGCCGCCATGATCCCCTCGAGCGTGTCCGCCTCGAACAGGCGGCAGATCTTGTCGCGATTCTGCTTAATCCGCGCCGGCGGCGGAGCCGCCTGGGCGTGGGCGAGCCACGCATCGATCCGGTCGGGATCGCGGGCGATGTCGGCCTTGAGCTGCTCGACATCCTCATGGGCGACATAGTGGGTGGCGAGGCCGAGCGCGAAGCATTCAGCGCCGTCCAACCGCGCCCCGGTCAGCGCCAGGAATTGCGGCAACCGCCCCAGCAGCCGCGACAGGTGCCAGCCGCCGCCCACGTCCGGGAACAGCCCGATCGACGTCTCCGGCATCGCGAACATCGTGCGGTCGGTGGCGATCCGGTATCTGCAGGGCCGCGAGATTCCGACTCCGCCGCCCATCGTCACTCCGTCCATGAACACGGCCGTCGGCTTTGGGTAAGTGAAGAGCAGGTGGTTCAGCCGGTATTCGTTGAAGAAGAAAGCCTGCGCCGCTGCGCCCGTCCCCTGCGTGCTCTTGGAAATTGTCACCACGTCGCCGCCGGCGCAGAAGCCGCGGCCGTCATGATGGTCGATCAGCACCGCCTCGACTTGCGGATCGTGAAGCCACTCGATCAGCGAGGCGGTCATCGCCAGCACCATGTCGAGGTCGAGCGCGTGGATCGCCTTGGGCCGGTTGAGGCTCAGCCGGCCGGCGCAGCCTTCGATTCGGGAAACGACCGTCTGAGTCATGGAAGCGCTACCGTGCATGCCCGAGTGTTTACTGCCGGACCAGATCGCGGCCGACGATGACCCGCATCACCTGGTTGGTGCCCTCGAGGATCGAATGGACACGAAGGTCGCGCCAGAAACGCTCGATCGGATAGTCCTGGAGATAGCCGTAGCCGCCGTGGAGCTGGAGCGCGCGGTCAACGATCGAAGAGCCGCTGTCGGTTGCGAGCCGCTTCGCCATCGCCGCGAACTTCGTCTTGTCGGGTGCGTTCTCGGTCACCTTTACCGCCGCCGCGTAAAGCAGCATCCGGGCCGCCTGGAGCTCGGTCTCCATGTCGGCGAGCGTGAACTGGGTGTTCTGGAAATCGGCGATCGGCTGGCCGAACTGCTTGCGCTCCTTGGTATATTTTACCGCCTCGTCGAGGCAGCGCTGGGCGCCGCCGAGGCTGCACGCGCCGATATTGAGCCGGCCGCCGTCGAGGCCCATCATCGCGATCCGGAAGCCTTCGCCCTCGCCACCGACCAGATTCTCCGCCGGCACCCGCACCTCGTCGAAATTGACCTGCGCCGTCGGCTGCGAGTGCCAGCCGAGCTTCTTCTCCTGGGCGCCGAAGGAGACGCCCGGCATGTCCTTCTCGATGACGAGACAGGAAATGCCCTTCGGTCCCTCCTGCCCGGTGCGCACCATCGTGACGTAGACCTCGTTCTCGCCGCCGCCTGAGATGAAGGCCTTAGAGCCGGAGACGACATAATGGTCGCCGTCCTTCACTGCCCGAGTCTTGAGGGCCGCCGCGTCGGAGCCCGAGCCCGGCTCGGTGAGACAGTAGGAGCCCATCCGCTCCATCGTCACCATGCTCGGCAGGTATTTCTCCTTCACCGGCGCCGAGCCGAACCGGTCGACCATCCAGCTCGCCATGTTGTGGATCGAGATGAAGGCCGAGGTGGAGGGGCAGCCATAGGCCATCGCCTCCATGATCAACGCCGCCTCGAGCCGCCCGAGCCCAATGCCCCCGCTCTCCTCCGAAACATAGATCGAACCAAAGCCCAGCTCCGCCGCCCGCCGGATCGTATCGCGCGGGAAGATATGCTTCTCGTCCCATTCGCCTGCATGAGGCGTGATTTCGGCTTCGGTGAACGCCCTAGCCATCTCCTGGATCTGGCGCTGCTCGTCGGTGAGGTCGAACTGGCTCATGCTCAGCCCATGGTCGGGATGACGAAGGCGTTCTCGCCGGTCACGCTTCCGTCCGGCCAGCGCTGGGTGATCTTCTTGTTCTTGGTCCAGAAGCGCACGCCCTCCGGCCCGTGCTGGTCGATGTCGCCGAAGCCGCTCCGCTTCCAGCCGCCGAACGTGTGGTAGGCGACGGGCACGGGGATCGGCACGTTGATCCCGACCATTCCGACATTGACCCGCGCGGCGAACTCGCGCGCGGCGTGGCCGTTTCGGGTGAAGATGGCGACGCCGTTGCCATATTCGTGCTCGCTCGGAAGCCGAAGCGCCTCCTCGAAGCTCTCCGCGCGGACCATCTGCAGGACCGGGCCGAAAATCTCCTCCTTGTAGGAGCGGAAGCTCGGCTTCACGTGATCGAAGAAGGTCGGGCCGATGAAGAAGCCCTCCTCATGGCCCTGCAGCGAGAAGCCGCGACCGTCGATCACCAGCTCGCCGCCTTCGTCGGCGCACATCTGAATGTAATTCTCGATCCGCTGCTTGTGCGCGGCGTTGATCACCGGGCCGTAATGCGCGTCGGCGTCGGTCGAGACGCCCACGCGAAGCTTGTTGATCGCGGGAATGAGCGCCTCGCGAAGCTCGTTCGCCGTCTTCTCGCCGACGGGAACGACGACCGGAAGCGCCATGCAGCGCTCGCCCGCCGAGCCGAAGGCGGCGCCGGCAAGGTCGTTCACCACCTGGTCGAGATCGGCGTCGGGCATGACAATGCCGTGGTTCTTGGCACCGCCGAAGCCCTGCACCCGCTTCCCGTTCGCGGTCCCCCGCGAGTAGATGTACTGGGCGATGTCCGACGAGCCGACGAAGCTGATCGCCTTGATCTCGTCATGGTCGAGGATCGCGTCGACCATCTCCTTGTCGCCATGGACGACGTTGAGGATGCCGTCGGGAAGCCCCGCTTCCTTCATCAGCTCGGCGAGCCGCACCGGAACGCTGGGATCGCGCTCGGACGGCTTCAGGATGAAGGCATTGCCGCAGGCGATGGCGACTCCGAACATCCACATCGGAATCATTGCCGGGAAGTTGAACGGCGTGATACCGGCCACGATTCCGAGCGGCTGGCGCATCGAATAGACGTCGATTCCGGGGCCGGCGCCCTGGGTATATTCGCCCTTCAGCGCATGAGGGATTCCGCAGGCATATTCGATCACCTCGAGGCCGCGCTGAACGTCGCCGCGCGCGTCGGCGATGACCTTGCCGTGCTCGCTGGCGAGGAGGAGGGCGAGATCCTCCATGTTCTTCTCAACCAGCGCCTTGAAGTTGAACATGACCCGCGCGCGGCGCTGCGGGTTGGTCGCCGCCCAGCCGGGAAAGGCGTTGCGGGCGGCGGCGACGGCCTGCTCGAGCTCGGCCGATGTGCCGAAGCGCACCTGCGCCTGGACGCCGCCGTTATTGGGGTCAAACACGTCACCGTACCGCTCCCCGGAAGAGAGGACGGCGCCGCCGATGAAATGGTCGATGTTACGCATCAATATGCCTCGATGACTCGCGATGGATGATCGACGGCGGCCCTAGCCAAGGCGGGGCGGAAATGCCAGTGGACCGGCCATGAAGCTGGGATCGTTGAAGCATGGCCGCGACGGGCGGCTGGTGGTGGTGAGCCAGGACCTCGCCTGGTGCGCGGATGCGAGCCATATCGCTCCGACGCTGCAGGCGGCGCTGGACGATTGGGCCAATGTCGAGCCGCAGCTCCAGCTCCTCGCCACCGACCTCGCCCACGACGTCATCCCCAAGGAGCGCTTCCATGAGCGGCAGGCCGATGCGCCGTTGCCACGCGCCTATCAGTGGGCGGACGGCTCGGCCTATGTGAACCATGTCGAGCTGGTCCGGAAAGCGCGCGGCGCGGAGATGCCGGAGAGCTTCTGGACCGACCCGCTCATGTATCAGGGCGGCTCGGACGAGATGCTCGCTCCGCGCGATCCAATCCCCTTGGCGGACGAAAGTTGGGGCTGCGACCTCGAAGCGGAGATCATCGTCGTCACCGACGACGTGCCCCGCGGTATCTCACGCGAGCAGGCACTCGGCCACATCAAGCTGATCGGCCTCGTCAACGACGTGTCGTTGCGCAACCTCATCCCCGCCGAGCTGGCGAAAGGCTTCGGTTTTCTTCAGTCGAAACCCGCCTCGGCGCTCTCGCCGGTGCTGGTCACGCCCGACGAGCTCGGCGATTCTTGGGCGGACGGCAGACTTCACGGCGTGCTGAAGGTCGACCTCAACGGCCGACCCTTCGGCCGCGCCGATGCGGGCGTCGACATGACCTTCGATTTCGGCACTCTCGTCGCGCATCTGGCGAGGACCCGAAACCTCGGCGCCGGCTCGATCATCGGCTCGGGCACCGTCTCCAACCGCGACGAGGATGGTGGCCCGGGCAAGCCTGTGGATCGCGGCGGCCGCGGCTATTCCTGCCTCGCCGAAGTCCGAACCGTTGAGACCATTCTCGACGGCAAGCCCGCCACCTCCTTCCTCAAGCATGGCGACACCGTCCGCATCTGGATGGAGGACGGGCAGGGCCATTCTATCTTCGGCGCGATCGAGCAGCAGGTGGTCTCGCCCGAATGACACCGCCGCTCAAAGCCGCCATCATTCCCGTGACTCCGCTGCAGCAGAATTGCTGCCTGATCTGGTGCACCCGCACGATGAAGGGCGCCTTCACCGATCCCGGCGGCGATCTCGACAGGCTGAAGGCGGCGGCGGAGAGCCAGGGCGTCGCCATCGAGAAGCTTCTGCTCACCCACGGTCATATCGACCATTGCGGTTCGGCGAAGATCCTTGCCGAGGAGCTGGGCGTGCCGATCGAGGGGCCACATGAGGCGGACCGCTTCTGGATCTCCCGGCTTGAGGACGATGGCCGCACTTATGGAATCCGCGGCAAGACCTTCGAATCCGACCGCTGGCTGGAGAATGGCGACCAGGTCACGGTCGGCGAGCTGGTCTTTGACGTCTACCACTGTCCCGGCCACACGCCCGGTCATGTCGTCTTCCACCATGCGCCGTCGAAGCTGGCCATCGTCGGCGACGTGCTCTTTCAGGGCTCGATCGGCCGCACCGACTTCCCGATGGGCAATCACCAGGACCTGATCGACGCCATCACGCAGAAGCTCTGGCCGCTCGGCGACGACACCGCCTTCGTCCCCGGCCACGGCCCGATGAGTACTTTCGGCCAGGAGCGGCGAACCAATCCGTTCGTCGCTGACCGGGTGCTGGCGCAGGTCTGAAGGCTGCGGCGAGGCGTTGCCCCGCCGCAGCCGGTACGATCAGACGGAAGAGCCTTCCAGCCAGCTCCGGCTCTCATATTCCATGTAGTTCGCGACATCGCGCGCATAGTCCGCGCCATGATAGCGCGAGACGATGTGAAGTGCGGCGTCGACCCCCGAGGTCAGCCCGCCCGAGGTCACGATCTTGCCATTGTCCACGAACCGGCGGTGCCGCTGGACGTGTACGCGCGGGAACTGGCGCTCGAAATCGGCAATGAAATCGTGATGCGTCGTTGCATTGAGGCCGTCCAGAAGCCCGGTCCGGGCTAGCAGGAAGGCGCCGGTGCAGACCGACATCACCACGTCGGCATCGGCCGCCCGAGCGCGCAGCCAATCGATCTTCGCCTGCGTGGTCGGGGCATCCTGCCGTCCGCCGGACTGGGCCGGAATGACGATCACCTTCGGCGTTGGCGCATCGGAAAGCGAATAGTGCGGGATGATTCGCATCCCTCCGCTCATCGTGATCGGCTCGGCCGTCGGCGCGACGATCGAAAGATCGAAGCGGCCGCTCGTGTCCTGGAATACTTCCCACGGACCCGAAAAGTCGATCATGGTCGCCCCCTGATCGAGCAGGAAGGCCACCGGAATCGCGCTTTGACCGAATGAGAGGCCCGCTGGCGGGCCTTTGGACTCAGGCTCGTTCGTGGGATCGGAGGCCCCGATGCAGGCCGCGGCCCCGGCGACCAGAGATCCGGCAATCATCTGCCGTCGATTGAACGGAATGTTTGGAAGGTAGGTCATGGATCGTCTCCAAATCGCAGTTGCGGGTTTCAACGTCCCATTGCCTGCCGTAGGTTGACCGCCATGATGGCCGCCTGCCCACTACGATGGGTTGTGAAATAGAGGGTACTGCCGTCGCGTGAGATTTCGGGGCCGTATTCGAACTCCGCCGAATTAACGCCGCCGCCGAGATGGATAACCGGCCCCCATCCGGAGCGAGTGCGCCGCGCCGCGAACAAGTCGTCCTTGCCGAGTCCCGTCGGATCGTTCGCGCGATGAAATATGATCAAGCGTTGATCAGGCGTCACATAGAGGGTCGACTCGGTTTCGCCCGTATTGAAGGCGGTAAGCGGCTCGACCCGATAGCCGGTTCGAGTCGGCACGGCGCGATAAAGGTCCGGCCTGCTTCCATTTCCTCCCGGACGCATGGAGGAAAAGTAGATGGTGCCCCCATTCACCTCGACCGCATCGATTTCATGGGACGGCGAATTGATCGGGGCAGGTAGTTGATGCGGCTGCCCCCAACTCGCTCCATCCCAATCGACGCGCCAGACGTTTCCCTCGGCCTGCCCCTGGGGGCGGGCCACGCCGTCGGTCGATCTCGTCGATACAAACAGGAGGCTTCGTCCGTCCGGGGCGAAGTGCGGCGCGGAGCCGTCTACGTCGCGCGTGAACGGCAGCTGCACCGGTTCTGTCCATCGATCGCCGACGAGGCGCGTCATAAACAAACGATGGTTGCGAAAATTCTCGTCATGGCGTCCGAACACAATGACGCGGCCGTCGGGATGACGGGTCAGCCACGCCTCTCCGCCCGGGCCGTCAATAATTGAGGGCAGTGTTCCCCAGTCGACAGGAGAGGAGGCTTGAAGGGGTTCGATCGCCGCAACGCATAGCGCGAGCGCGAAATATCTTTTCGAAAGCATGGACGTCTCCGGTGTGAATGGTCGGCGGCAGCTCCGCTGCTCTTTTGAGGAGCCGCGGAGCGGGCGCTTCACCGATCGATTTTTGGGCGCGGCAGCAGTGACGTGAAATTCGACCGAGCGGCCGATGTTCGCATCAGGAGTCGCGACGTGAGATCGAGCTTGGCCCCCTTGCGATGGCCGGCTTGGCCGGACTCGCAGGAATCGTGCTCGTCAGATCAGAGCAGGAGGCGCCTGCGGCGGCGCGTTGGGGTCGAAATGGTGAAGGCGGGAAACCGCGAACCGGGGCAGCGACTGCGGGGCCGGCTCCGGCCAGGCCGCTGCGGGAAGCGGGAGAGGGGTTGCGGTTGGAACGAGGCCCAGGCCCGTGAAAACGCCTTGGCAGTTGCTCGATCCGGTATGCTGGCGCGGCGGCGACTTTCTGCCGAGGTCGAGGGTGATCGATTGGGCGCCGTAGGCGGAACATAGGGCAATGGTGATCCGGCCGTTGTCGTTGACCGGCATGTAGCCCTTGGGAAACAGCGAGCCGAGCAGGACCAGCGCGATCGCGGCAATGATGCCCGGCCGCCGTCCTGATCCAAGCGAGCTCATCGCCTTCGTACCGCCGCCCCTTTCGATGCAGCCACGCTGGCCGGCGCGCGGCTGGCGCGCACGTCCTTTTCGACGAAGCTAAAGGGAATTGCCGACGCAGACCTGTTCGAAATGCTCACGAAAGGCGTGAAATTTCCTCAATAGGCACGGGAAGATTGGATGCGGAGGCCGATCGGCCCGGACCGATCCGGATCTCGTTACGAGGTTCGGGGGGCTGGCGATAGGCGTAGCTCAGCGCCCAGCCGGCTACGGCGAGCAGGACCAGGGTGCTGACGATCATCCCGATCGAGCGCAGGCGCTTCAGCCGTCCGCCGTCCATTCCGAAGCCGTGGGCGATTCGGGCGAGAATGAAGAGAATCGCCGCCGCCCAGAGGAAGCGCCCGTCGCCGCCCGCCAGCTCGAGCAGGCCGATCAGGATCAGGAAGAAAGGCGCGGTCTCGATATAATTGGCCTGGGCGCGCATCCGGCGCAGAAGCGCCTCGTTGCCGCCATCGCCGACGCTGATCTTGAACTGGTTCCGCAACCGGCTGACGCGCGAGGCGAGCCAGATGTTGAGCAATGTCGCGGCGCCGGCGACCGTCAGAGTGATCGGCAGGATCATTCGGGCTCCCCTCTCCATTAGCTCAGTCGCACGGCGAAGCGCGGGTTGCAACGGCAGGCCGAATCGCTATAGGCGGCACGCTTCACGCGAGAGCGTCACGGCCGCGAGGCCAGCGGCCGGATCGGCCGTTGATCTTAGGGCCGGCACTCGCCACATCAGACCATCGATCGATCAGGAACAGGTGCCAAATGGCCGTCCCCAAGAGAAAAACCTCGCCGTCTCGGCGCAACATGCGCCGCAGCCACGACGCTCTCAAGACCACCCAGTATCAGGAATGCCCCAATTGCGGCGAGCTTCGCCTGCCGCACAATGTGTGCCCCAGCTGCGGCCACTATAAGGGGCGTGAAATCCTGAAGTCGGAAGGCTAAGACGGCCCGAGCCTCAGCACGGGAGATCAGTCAGGTGGGAAGCGGCCCACGGATCGCTATCGACGCGATGGGTGGCGATTCCGGCCCTTCGGTGATGGTCGCGGGCGCCGCCCGCGCCTGGCAGCGCCGGGGCGACCTTTCCTTCCTTCTGTTCGGCGATCAGGCGCTGATCCGCGAAGAGCTGGACAAATATGAGGGCTTCGCCTCGGTCTGCGAGATCGTACATTGCGACGACGTTATCGCCGGCACCGAAAAGCCGAGCCAGGCCATCCGCCGCGCCAAGACCACCTCGATGGGCCGCGCCATCGCCGCCGTGAAAGGGGGCGAGGCGAGCGCCGCTGTCTCCGGCGGCAATACCGGCGCTCTGATGGCCATGGCCAAGCTCGCGCTCCGCACCATGCCGAGCATCGATCGCCCCGCACTCGCCGCCTTGCTGCCCACGCTCGGCGACAATGACGTCGTCATGCTCGACCTCGGCGCGAATACCGAGTGCGACGTTCAGAATCTCGTCCAGTTCGCGGTGATGGGCGCGGCCTATGCCCGGGTCGTGCTCGATCTGGAGCGCCCGCGCGTTCAACTGCTCAACATCGGCACCGAGGAATTGAAGGGCACCGACGAGCTCAAGGAGGCGGCGGCGATCCTGCGCGATTCCTCCTCCGATCTCGGAATGCGCTTCGACGGCTTCATCGAATCGGACAAATTGTCCCGCGGCGGCGCCGACGTCGTGGTGACCGACGGCTTTTCGGGCAATATCGCGCTCAAGTCGGTCGAGGGAACGGCCCGCTTCGTCACCGACCTCTTGCGAAGGGCCTTCAGCAGCTCGCTTCGCTCGAAATTCGGCTTCCTGATCTCAAGGCCCGCGACCGAGCTGCTCAAGCACCATCTCGACCCGAACAATCATAATGGCGCGGTCTTCCTTGGCCTGAACGGCCTGGTCGTGAAGAGTCACGGCAGCGCCAACGACAATGGCGTCGCCAATGCGATCCGGGTGGCTGCGCGGATGGTCCGCGAGGACCTGACCCGGAAGATTACCGAGGACGTGGCGACAGTCGCGGCCCATCGCGCACCGATGGCGGCGCAATGACCCGGCGCGCTGTCCTCATCGGCACCGGCTCGGCTTTGCCGCCGCGCCGAGTGACCAACGCCGAGCTGGCCGACCGGGTCGAGACGAGCCACGAATGGATCGTCGAGCGCACCGGGATCGAGGCGCGCCATATCGCCGGCGACGGCGAAACCACGGCGACCCTCGCCACCGAAGCGGCGAAGAAGGCGCTCGTCGCGGCGGGAATCGAGGCCTCGCAAATCGGCCTCATCGTGCTCGCCACCGCCACGCCCGACCAGACCTTCCCCGCCAGCGCGACCCGAGTCCAGACCGCGCTCGGAATCGACGACTGCATCGCCTTCGACGTCCAGGCGGTCTGCACCGGCTTCCTCTATGCCCTCTCGATCGCCGACAATATGGTGAAGGGCGGAATGGCCGATTACGCCCTCGTCATCGGCTCCGAGACGTTCAGCCGGATTCTCGACTGGGAGGACCGCGCCACCTGCGTCCTGTTCGGCGACGGCGCCGGAGCGATCGTGCTGAAAGCCGAGGACACGCAGGATCGGGGCATCCTCGCCACCCGCCTCCATGCGGACGGGCGCCATAACGATCTGCTTTACGTCGATGGCGGAGTCTCGACCACGGGAACGGTCGGAAAGTTGCGGATGAAGGGCAAGGAAGTGTTCCGCCACGCGGTGGTGAACCTCGCCGACGTCCTCAATGAGGTGCTCGAAGCGGCCGGGCACGACGCCGCGGAGGTGGATTGGGTGGTGCCGCACCAGGCCAACAAGCGCATCCTCGACGCGACGGCGAAGAAGCTGGGCCTCGATCCGGCGCGGGTGATCGTCACGGTCGATCAGCATGCCAACACCTCCGCGGCGTCGGTTCCGCTGGCCCTCGATGTCGCGGTTCGGGACGGCCGAATCAAAAAGGGCGACCTGCTGGTGCTCGAGGCGATGGGCGGCGGCTTCACCTGGGGTGCGGCGATAGTCCGTTACTGATTATCGCCAGAGTTACATTGCGCTAGGGAGCAAGGTAGATTAATGTTACGAATTCAGGACGCAGAGGGGGGACTTTCCATGGCGGACGCAGGGGCGATCAGGAAGCCGCCCGCGGGCACGCTCACACGCGCCGATCTGGCCGATACGGTGCACCGAGAGATCGGCCTTTCGCGCGCCGAATCTGCCGGAATCGTCGAGCGGATCCTCCATCACATGTGCCACGCCCTTTCCGAGGGTGAGAATGTGAAGATATCGGGCTTCGGCAGCTTCATCCTTCGCGACAAGGGCGAGCGGGTCGGACGCAACCCGAAGACCGGCGTGGAAGTGCCGATCGCGCCGCGGCGCGTCCTCACCTTCCGCGCCAGCCAGACCATGCGCGAGCGGATCGCCCGCGGCGATTGATCGCCGAATGCTCCAGCCGAGCCGCAAGAGCGAGCACGCCTTTCGGACGATAGGCGAGCTTGCCGCCGAGCTTGGCGTGCCGCAGCATATATTGCGCTATTGGGAGACGCGCTTCCCGCAGCTGAGGCCGCTGCAGCGGGCGGGTAACCGGCGCTATTATCGACCTGACGATGTCGCGCTCGCCCGCCGGATTCACCGCCTTCTGAACGAGGAAGGCTATACGATCCGCGGCGTGCAGCAGCTTCTCGCCCGCGGTGACGGCACCGAGCCGATGGCGGCTGAACCGCGTCCGAGCCCGGCGAACAGTTCGGCAGCCTACCCCGTCGAGAAATTGCGCGCCCTGCGGCGGACGCTGGCGGAAGCGCTTCAGGAAAGCGACGTCTAGCCTTCCTTGTCCGGACCCAGATCCGGGTCGAGATCGCGCGGACGGATGAACCGCTCCAGCGTGCCCACCCCTTCCCCGATGTCGGCCCAGCGTTCCACCGGCAAGCCGATCTCCGCGACGGTGCCGGTGGGATATTTGACGGCAAGCTCCCCGCGCAGGTCCCCGCTATCCTTCCGGGTGAGCTGCATCGCCAGCAGCTCCAGTCCGGGATTGTGTCCGACGAGCAGCAGCCGGTCGGCACCGTCGTCGGTCCCGTGGATCACGTCGAGCAGGGTGGCGACCGAAGCGAGATAGATTCGCGGGTCGTAAATGGGGCGGATGGGGCGACCATAGCCTTCGCTCACGTCTGCCAGAGTCTCGACGACCCGGACCGCTGGCGAAGCGACCGCATGATCGAAAGCGATGCCTTCGGCATGCATCGCGCTCCCGATCGCGCGCGCGGCCTTTCCGCCCTTCTTGTTCAAGGGCCGGTCGAAGTCGCGCGCGACCGGGTCATCCCAGGTGGACTTGGCGTGCCTCAAAAGGATTAGAGTTTTCATGCCCCGGACTTTTACTAGCGGGCCGCTCGCCCGATGACAGCCGCTCTCTTACCCTTTCGATCGCGTCCGCGAGATGAACCCGGGAGACCCGTACGCCAGGCGGAAAGGCGGTGAGCAGGCGAGAAGGCGTTGCGGCTGACAGCAGCACGAACATGCCGCGGTCCTGCTGGCGGCGGATGAGGCGCCCGAACGCCTGGGCAAGCCGGGCGCGGACGACCCGGTCGTCATAGGGGGTTCCGCCGCCGGCCGCTTTGCGGGCCGCGTGGAGAACGGTCGGCCTCGGCCAGGGCACGCCCTCCATCACCACCAGCCTGAGCGATTCGCCCGGCACGTCGACACCGTCGCGCAGTGCGTCGGTGCCGAGCAGGCTGGCGTGGGGATCGTCGCGGAAGATGTCGACCAGCGTTCCGGTGTCGATTGGGTCGACATGCTGGGCGTAGAGCGGCAGCCCGGCGCGGGCGAGCCGGTCGGCGATTCGGGCATGCACCGCCTTGAGGCGCTGGATGGCGGTGAATAGCCCGAGCGTTCCGCCCTCTGCCGCCTCGATCAGCCGGGCATAGGCGCCGGCGAGCGCGGCAGTGTCGCCCTTCTTCACGTCGGTGACGATCAGGACTTCGCTTTTTGCGGCATAGTCGAAGGGGCTCGCCGCCTCGAAACGCGTGATGGCGCCGCCGAGATGGCAGGCGCCGGTGCGGGCCTCGGCATTGGCCCAATCCTCGCCGCCGCCACGCAGGGTCGCCGAGGTGACGAGCACGCCGTGGGCCGGCTTCAGCACCGCCTCGGCGAGCGGCCGCGTCGGATCGAGCCAGTGGCGGTGAAGCCCGACATCATATTCGCGCCCCTCCACCCGCTCGACCGCGAGCCAGTCGACGAAATCCGGATCGGCGGGACCGCCGATGCGCGCCGCGAGCGCGATCCACGCCGACAGCCCCTGGCACCGCCAGGAAAGTCCGCCGATCGCGCCTTCCACGCGCGCCCGCGCCTGGGCGTCGAGCCAATCCGGGGTGTCCTCGAGGACGGCCTCCAACCTCTTGCCGAGGGCGATCAGGGGACGGTGGAGCAGCTCGAGCGCTTCCACCGCTGGCGCGGCCGCCTCGACCAAGGCGGCGTCGGGCTCGGCCAACTCGGTTTCCAGGCCGTAGCCGGCGTCCTGCGCGGTGGCGCGGGCGTAAACGGTGCCGCGGACCGCCGCGAGCAGCTTCTCGATCGGGCCGAAGGGGTCACCCTCGGCGATGCGTTGAAGCCAGCCGTCGCTTGGCAGGGAACCGGCGATTTGAACCGCTGCTTCGAGCGCAGCGGCACCCGCCTCATCGTAGGAGGCGACGTCCATCAGCCGCGCTGAAAGACCGCGGCGGCGGCCTCGCGACTTGCCTTCCGGGCCGATGATCCAGCGCCTGAGCTCGATCGTCTCCTGCCCGGTCAGCGCGGCGGCGAAGGTCGAATCAGCGGCGTCGAACAGGTGGTGGCCCTCGTCGAACACGATCCGCGTGGGCGGGTGGCCGCCGTCACGTCCGCGCGCGGCGTTGACCATCAGCAACGCATGGTTGGCGATGACGAGGTCGGCATCATGGCTCGCGCGCGCCGCGCGCTCGATGAAGCAGCGGCGATAATGCGGGCAGCCGGCATAGACGCACTCGCCGCGCCGGTCGGTTAGCGCCGCTGCGCCGGCACGGCGGAACAGGCTGGTCAGCCAGCCTGGAAGGTCGCCGCCGATCATGTCGCCGTCCTTCGTGTAGGCGGCCCAGCGCGCGACCAGCTGCGCCAGCACGGCCGCCCGCCCGGCGAAACCGCCTTGAAGCGCGTCCTCGAGGTTCAGCAGGCAGAGATAATTCTCGCGCCCCTTGCGGATGACCACCTTTCGTCGCCGCTCCGCGCCATCGGGAAACAGTCGCTCGCCCTCGCGGTCGAGCTGCCGTTGAAGCGCCTTGGTGTAGGTCGAAACCCACACCGCCCCGTCCGCCTGCTCGGCCCAGAGCGAGGCGGGGGCGAGATAGCCCAGCGTCTTGCCGATCCCGGTTCCCGCTTCGGCAAGGAGCATGTTCGGCTGGTGTTCGGCTTTGCGCGGGGCGAAGACTTGCGCAGCGGCGGCGGAATAATCGCGTTGCCCATCGCGCACTTCCGCGTCACGGCCGACCAGCCGCGTGAGCCGCTCCACCGCCGCCGCTTCGCCGATCCGCACCGGCTTGGGCTGGGCGCGGCCGCCGCTTTCCTCCCATTCCGGCAGCCGGGTGAATAGCCAGCGCTCGTCGCGTTCGGGCCGCTTCAGCCGCTGCGCCACCGCTTGCGCCCATGGCCAGCGCAGCCGATAGAGCGCCTGCGCCGAGGCCCAGGCGCCCTCGCGCTCCGGCCACTCCACCTCCAGAGTCGCCAGCAGCGTCTCGGCGGCGTCGCGAAGGAAAGCTGCGGCCGCCTCGTCGCTCCCTGGCACCGAGAGGCTCAGCGCCCCGGCCAGCCCCTTCGGCGTCGGCACGGTGAAGCGCGCCGGGTGGACGAAGGCGAACAGCTCCAGCAGGTCGAGTCCGGACAAATCCGGATAGCCGAGCCGGTTGCCGATCAGCGGCGCGTTCAGCATGATCATCGGAGTCACGGCGGCGCGCGCGATCGCCTCTCCGCGCCCCACCGCCTCCACCCGCCCGTCGCCATGCGCGATCCAGATTCCGGCATGGGTTGCGTGAAGCGCGGGATAGGGCAATGAGGCCGCCATTCGAGCCTGATGGAGCAGGCGGAACGGAAGGGCAACAGTGTCGGTCGCACCCGAGCTTCGTGACGCCGCAAAGGTCTCGAAGGCCTGGCCTTACGAAGAGGCGCGCAAGCTTCTGAAGCGCTATCCCGATGGGCCGGGCGAGCGCGGTATCGTCTTCGAAACTGGCTACGGCCCCTCGGGCCTGCCGCACCTCGGCACGTTTCAAGAAGTGGCTCGCACGCTGATGGTCCGGCACGCGCTTTCGGAGATGGTCGACTGGCCGAGCCGGCTGATCGCTTTCTCGGACGACATGGACGGAATGCGCAAGGTGCCGCCCGGCGTTCCGCACCAGGATATGATGCACGAGCATCTCGATCAGCCGCTCTGCGGCGTGCCGGATCCATATGGCTGCGGCCACAAGAGCTATGCGGACCACAATAATGGCCTGCTCCGCCAGTTCCTCGACCGCTTCGGCTTCGATTACGAATTTCTCGCCTCGTCCGATTGCTACCGCTCCGGCCGGTTCGACGAGACGCTGAAGCATGTGCTTCGCAAATATGACGACATCATGGGCGTCATGCTGCCGACCCTTCGAGAAGAAAGGCGCAAGACCTATTCGCCGGTGCTTCCGATCAGCGCCAAGACCGGCAAGGTGCTCCAGGTGCCGGTGGAGGTGCTCGATCCCGAGACCGGGCTGATCGCCTTCGAGGACGAGGGCGAGCGGGTCGAGCAATCGATCCTCTCCGGCGGCGCCAAGCTGCAATGGAAGGTCGACTGGGCGATGCGTTGGGTCGCGCTCGGGGTCGATTACGAGATGTCAGGCAAGGACCTGATCGACAGTGTCACGCAGAGCAGCAAGATTGCCCGGATCCTCGGCGCCCGCCCGCCCGAAGGCTTCAACTATGAGATGTTTCTCGACGAGAATGGCGAGAAGATCTCGAAGACCAAGGGCAACGGGGTCACCATCGACGAATGGCTGACCTATGCGCCCGAGGAGAGCCTCGCTTTCTACATCTACCGCGAGCCGAAGAAGGCCAAGCAGCTCAGCTTCTCGGTGATCCCCAAAGCGGTGGACGAATATTATCAGTTTCTCGCCGCTTACCCGAACCAGCCGATAGAGCAGAAGCTCGGTAATCCGGTCCACCATATCAATGCCGGCCAGGTTCCGCCGTCGCGCATGCCGGTGAGCTTCGCCTTGCTGCTCAACCTCGTCGCGGTCGCCTCGACCGACGACAAGGATCTGCTCTGGGGCTTCGTGAAGCGCTATTGCCCCGCCGCCTCGCCCGGGAGCCATCCCGAGCTCGACAAGCTGCTCAATTTCGCGCTCGCCTACTTCCGCGACTTCATCGCCAATTCGCTCCGACACCGTCCGCCGACCGGGATGGAGGCGGAAGCGCTCCGCGATCTCGATTCACGGCTCGCCCAGCTCCAGGAAGATGCCGACGCCGAGACGATCCAGACCGAAGTCTATGAGGTCGGCAAAGCGCATCCGTTCGAGAATCTGCGCGACTGGTTCCGGGCGCTCTATGAAATACTGCTCGGCACCAGCCAGGGGCCACGTATGGGGAGTTTCATTGCCCTTTACGGGATCGACAACAGCCGTAGGCTAATCTCGAAGGCGCTGGAAGCGCCGACCGTCCAAGGCTGACCCAGCGTGGCCGGAGCGCCGTTCGACCTGGTCGAGTGCATGGCCTTCGATCCGCATGCGGGCCTCGCCGAGCTCGACCGGCACTTGGCGCGGATGAAGCGCAGCGCCGACGAACTCGGCTTTCCGTTCGATCGGCACGAAGCGCGCAATGAGTTGCAGGCCGCCACCTTCCGCGCCGGTGTCAGCCGGGTGCGACTCCTGCTGTCGCGCAGCGGGGCAATGGCGATCGAGCTTCGGCCTGCCGAGCTGCCGCCCGAGGATCTGGTGGAGGTCGCCGTCGCCCCGCTGCCGATATCCTCCGACGACATTCGCCTTCGGCACAAGACCACGGACCGCGCCTTCTACGACGAAGCGCGCGATCCGGAGGCGTTCGAAACGATCTTCCGCGACGAAGCGGGCTTTCTCACCGAAGGCAGCTTCACCAACCTGTTCGTCGAGCGTGGGGGCAAGCTCATTACACCGCCTCTCGGCCGCGGGCTGATGCCCGGCATATTGCGCGAGAAGCTGATCGAGGGGGGGAAGGCGAAGGAGGGCGATCTGATAGAGGCCGATCTGCTCCAGGGCTTCTTCCTCGGTTGCAGCCGACTGGGGCTGGTGCGCGCGGTGCTGAAGTCCGCCTAGGCGGCGAGCGGGAAGCGGAGCAGCCGGCCCTGCACCGGCACCAAGGCCTCGGCCGGGCCGCCGACGGCGCGGACGATCTCGGGATGGGTGGCATCGAGCCCGCCGGTCAATGCGCCGAAGGCCGGGAGGATCAGCTTGCGCTCCGTCGCCACAAAGCAGCGGCGCGAGACGAGGCGGCCGCGCTGCATGATCCGAAGCTTGGGATGGAAGTGCCCGGAGATTTCGCCCCGCGTCTCGCCTGGCTCGGCCTCGTGGCGAAGGACGATTCCGTCCACGTCCGCCTCGGCCATAAGCCGCCCGCCGCATAGGTCGCTGAAGCCGGGGTCGTGATTGCCGACGATCCAGGTCCAGCGCGTGGCGGCCGTGAGCGCCGTCAGCAATTCGCGCGCCCGCTCAGGCAGGCGGTCGCAGCCTTCGCGATCGTGGAAGCTGTCGCCGAGACACCAGATTTCCTCGGCTCGGCTGGTGTCCGCGAGCGCGGTCAAATCGGCCAGGGTCGCGATCGAATCGTAAGGCGGGAGCATTTGCCCCCCGGCGGCGAACCAACTCGCTTTTTCGAGGTGAAGATCGGCGACAAGCAGCGCCTTCCGGCCGGGCCAGAAGAGGGCGCCTTGGCTTAGCGCCTGGAAATCATAACCAGAGAACGAAAAGCGAACCATGCCCCCGCTATAAAGCGGCGCGGGCGGCTTTCAAGCGGTTCAGCGGAAGGTGTGCACCGGCGCGATGGCGGGCGGAGCGGCGCTGACGATATCGCTATGGGTGGCGAAGAAGATCAGCCCGCCGAGCACGAAGCCCTGGCCGGCGAGAACGAACGGGTTCTGCATCTTCTTCCACAAGTTCATCGTCAGTCTCTTCTGTCTCTATGAGCCGAAAGCCGCCTGATCGGCTCCTGACTGCCGCCCAAATCCTAAACAGAGGCTGAATCGGCCAGCTTAATCCTACCAAGACCGCGCTTGCTGCGACGAAAATGCCGGCGCCGGAACGGATCCGGCGCCGGATCGATGGTTCAGACGGTCTGCGCCTCGGCGGTTTCCTCGCGCTGCTCGGCCGAATCGGCTTGCAGCGTCTGAGACTCGCCGGCGCCGATATCGATCTTACGGGGCTTCATCGCCTCCGGGATCTCGCGGACCAGCTCGATCGACAGCAGCCCGTCGCGCAGCTCGGCGCCGGTGACCCGAACGAAATCGGCCAGCTCGAACCGGCGTTCGAAGGCGCGGGTAGCAATTCCGATGTGCAGGAAATTGCCGTCGCGGTTGCGGTTCTCGGAGCGGCGGCCGGTGATCACCAGCATGTTCTGTTGCGCGGTGATGTCGATATCCTCGCGCTTGAAGCCGGCGACCGCGAGGGTGATCCGATAGGAATCGTCGCTCAGCTTCTCGATGTCGAACGGCGGATAATTATCCTGTTCGGCGCGGCTGGCATTTTCCAGGAAGTCGAACAGCCGGTCGAAGCCGACGGTCGAACGGCGGTAGGGGGAGAAATCAAGGCCTCTCATGTTCATGTCCTCCTTTGAGCAACATTGAACGGGGCTCGTCCCAGTCGGCCCGGCCCCGCGGAACTCGCCGGAAGCCATCGAAAAGGCCTTCCGGCCTCATCGATTTAGGTAAGGGGAAGCGTGTTTCAAGCCGTAGAAACGGCTGATTTCAGCCGTTTCTGCCAACGCTTGCGGTCACCAGGGCTTCGAGATCGTCGATTCCGAAAGGCTTGCGAAGCACCGGCACTTCCGGCCCCAGCGCGCGCTCGAGCTGATCGCTCTCAGCATAGCCGGTGACGAACGCGATCGGCAGGTCCGGATGTTTCTCGCGAACCTTCATAGCGAGCTGGGCGCCGTTCATTTCGGGCATAGCGAAGTCGAGCAGAAGCAAATCGGGTGCGCCCTCTTCCAACACCGTCATCGCACTGCTGGCCGAGGCGCAGGAAGCGGCGCGGTGGCCGAGGCTCTCCAGCGATTCAGTGAGGAAGGCGCGCACGTCGGGATCGTCGTCGACAATGAGGATTCGAGCGCCGGGTGCGCTCTTGGCTTGTCCGCTGCCGGTCCACAAGCTGTCCTCCGGCTCCTCACCCGGGACCTCGGCGCTGACCTTGGGGAGCAGGATGTCGACGGTGGTTCCTTCGCCCTCGCGGCTGTCGATGCGGATCGTGCCGCCAGACTGACGGGCGATGCCGTAGACCTGGGCGAGGCCGAGGCCGGTCCCTTTGCCGAAAGGCTTGGTTGAGAAGAAAGGCTCCGTCGCCCGCTCGGCGATTTCCGGCGGCATGCCATGGCCGGTATCGACGACTCGGATGCAGACATAATCGCCCGCCTGATGGTCCGGTCCGCCGGCCTCGTTCGCGACGAAGGTAGAGATGGTGAGCGTGCCTCCATCGGCCATCGCATCGCGCGCGTTGATGGCGAGGTTCAGGACCGCATTTTCGAGCTGGTTCTCGTCGCACAGGGCATAGGACTCGGCGGCATCGAGCTCCGTCGCGATCGCCACCCGCGTCCCGATCGTGTGCCGCAGGATCTGGCGCATCTTCTCAATCACGCCGTCGACGGCCACCGGCAGCATTCGCAGGCGCTGAATCCGCGAGAAAGCGAGCAATTGCCCGGTCAGCTTGGCGCCGCGCCGGCTTGAATCGAGCGCTGCCTCGGCGAGCCGCTTCAGCTTCTCGTCGTCGAGGTTGCGGTAGATGATCTCGAGCCCGCCGATCACCGGCGTCAGAAGATTGTTGAAGTCGTGGGCGATCCCGCCGGTGAGGCGGCCCACCGCCTCCATCTTCTGCGCCTGGCGAAGCGCTTCCTCGGCGCGCTCGCGCTCGGCGACCTCCCGCTGCAGCCGCTCGAGCGCGGACTTCAGCTCGGTGGTCCGCTCCTCGACCCGCCGCTCCAGAGTCTCGTTGACGCTCCTCAGCGTCTGCTCGGCCAGCTTCCAGTCGGTGATGTCGTAGGCGGCGCCGATGAAGCCGACATGCTCTCCGCCCGGTCCCCAGCGCGGCTGCGAAATCGAGCGCAGCCAGCGCCACTCGCCGTCGCCGCGGCGGAACCGGCCCTCGAGCACGAAGCGCTCCAGAGTGGCTTCGCCGGCGACGGATTCGTTGAGGATACGCTGCTGGTCATCGGGATGGATGATCGTGCGCCAGTCGTAATCGACGGCCTGCTCGTAGGTGATACCGAGGAAATCGACATAGGCGCGATTGACGAAGCTGCGCTTGCGGTCGAGCCGGGTCACCCACATCGGCACCGGTGAGGAGTCGGCGATCAGCCGAAAGCGCTCCTCGCTCTCGCGAAGCCTTTCCTCGCTCGCCTCGTCGCCGCTGACCGCAATGACGATCCCCAACAAGCCGGCCGGCTTGCCAGTCTCGTCGAGGACAGGATGGTAGCAGGAGGTGACCCAGGCGGTTTCGTCCTGCCCCTGCCGCTTCAGCGGCCTGGGCGCCGATTCCATGAAGATCGTCTCGCCCGCCATCACCCGATCGGCATTGGCGCCGACAATGTCCCAGATGTCGCCCCACACCTCGCGAAGCGGCCGCCCCATGGCCGGCCGGCGGTCGCCCAATATCTCGCCGTAGCTGTCGTTGTGGATGACAAGCAAGTCCGGCCCCCAGGCAATCACCATCGGGAGGTTCGAGCCCAGGCCGATTTCGGCGACGGTCTTGAGCGGCTGCGGCCAGGTCTCGGGCGGACCGAGCGGAGTCGAGGCCCAGTCATGTGCGCGCGCGGCGGTGCCGGTCGGCCCGACCGCCACGGCATAGGGCCTTTGCGATTGTCCGGGCTGTCCGGGCGGCGGCGTATCCATCAGGCGCGAAGCTCCACGCTCACATCCACCCGCCCCGAATGGAGCCTAACGCCCATGACGGCGCCGCGGAAGCCTTCGGCTCAATGCCGTTCCGCCCCCGCCTGCGCCTGGCGCAGGACGCGAAGCAGGTTGCCGCTCATGATCTTGGCGATATCGGTCTCGCTGAGGCCCTCCCGCCGCAGCCGTGCGGTGATCCGCGGAAGGCCGGTAATATCCTCCATTCCGACCACGCCGCCGCCGCCGTCCCAGTCCGCGCCGAGCCCGACATGATCGACGCCCATCACGCTGATCGCGTGGAGCAGGCTGCGCATGAACATTTCGAAGGTGGCGCGGCCGTTCGGGTGCGCCGCCCCATAGGCCGCCTCGTCGCGAAGCAATTGATCGCGCTCCGCCGCGTTGAGATTGGCCCAGTTGCGGTGCCTGTCGTCGAGCCGGTCGCGCTCGGGTGAGCTGTCGAGAGGTTGAAGATAGACGCTGTTGATCTGCATGACCCCACCTGTCCGGGCGAGGCGGCGCATCCGCTCGTCATCGAGGTTTCGCGGATGGTTGAAGATGGCGCGCGGGCCCGAATGGGAAAGAATGATCGGGACTCGCGAAAGCTCGAGCACCTGGTCGAACACCGCGTCGGAGGCATGGCTGAGATCGATGAGGATGCCCAGCCGGTTCATCTCCGCCACCCACTGCCGGCCGAGCGGCGAGAGGCCGTTCCAGCGCGGCTGGTCGGTGGCGCTGTCGGCGAGCTGGTTGTTGCGGAAATGGACCGGGCCGGCCAGCCGGACGCCGAGCCTGTAGAAGGTGGTCAGGAGCGACAGATCCTCGCCGAGCGGCCAGCTATTCTCCATGCTGATGAAGCCGAAATGCCTGCCGGCGGCGGTGAGCCGCTGCGCGTCGTCAGGGGTAAGCGCGAGCCCGAGGCGGTCACGATTCTCGCCGAGCACTCGCCGGATCGCAGCGGCGCGGACCAAGGCGGCATCGCGCGCTTCCCTGTAGCCCTCCGGGGTCAGCGCGCCCTGCGGGGTATAGATGACGAAAAATCCGCCGTCTAAGCCGCCCGCCTCCATCCGGGGAAGGTCGACCTGGCTCATGTCATATTCGTAGCGATGGCGTTGGCTGAAGTCCCACTGGCCATCGTCCCAGCGCTCGGGGATGTCGAGATGAGTGTCGAGCACGATCATCCGCTCGTGGATCGCCTGGTCCTGCCGGTTCACGTCCGGCTGATTCTGGGCCGAGGCTGGAATGGCGAGAAAGAACGGCAGCAGAGCGAGAGAGAGATAGTGCATGGAGGGCCTCCCCGAAGGCGCGCATAGAAGCCGCGGCTTCCCGGCCGGTCAAGCCGGCCGCTGCGCCTGCACCTTGTCCAGCTCGCGCCGAAGCGCCTCGGCCGACTGGGCGAGGGCCAGCTCGACAATCTCGGTCCTGAACTCGCTCAGGCTGCCGAGCCGGTTGCCGCAATCGTTGCACAGGATCGGCGCCTCGCCCGAGCCTCCCGACGGCATGGAGTAATTGGCGCTGCCGCACAGGCCGCAATGGATTTCGAGGGTCAGGTCCATGCCGATCCTTTTCGTTCGAGAAGTGTAACGATGCCGCGGCTCATTCGATCCTCATCGCGTCTTCGGCAAGGGCCTCGGCTTCGATCAGCAATTCGTCCTCGGCGGTTCCTGCGGGCGCCATCTCGCGGCCGATCATGATCAGCACCGGGACCGCCATGGGCGTAATCCGGTCGAGCGTTACGTGGAGCATTGTCTCGGCGGCGCGGTTCAGCAGAGAGCCCAAACGGCCCACCTCGGTGAGACGGGTCTGGGCATCCTCCCACGCGGCGCGAAGCAGAAGGTGGTCGGGCTCGTAGCGGCGAAGGACGTCGTAGATGAGGTCGGTGGAGAAGCTGACCTGCCGCCCGGTCTTGCGCTTGCCGGGATGGTGACGTTCGACGAGGCCGCCGATCACTGCCACCTCGCGGAAGGCGCGCTTGAGGAGGTTCGAGCCCTGCACCCATTCGACGAACTCGTGCTCGAGCAGATTGGGATCGAGCAGAGCGTGCGGATCGGTGATCGGCTCGAGGCCATAGCAGGCGAGCGCATAATCGTTGGAGACGAAGCCTAGGGGCTTCAGCCCGGAAGCCTCCATCCGGCGGGTGATCAGCATTCCGAGCGACTGGTGCGCGTTCCAGCCCTCGAAGCTGTAGATCACCATGTAATGCCGCTTCTCGTGCGGGAAGGTCTCGACGAGCAGCTGCTCCGGCTGCGGCAGCACCGAGCGATAGGCCTGCATCTCCAGCCATTCGCGAACGTCGTCCGGGAAGCGTTGCCATTCGTCGCGGTCGGCGAGGAAGCGGCGGACGCGCTCGGCGAGATGGGTGGTCATCGCCATCCGGGTGCCGACATAGGTCGGGATTCGCGCCGACTTGCGGGTCGCGCGGACGAGGATCTCGGTGCTGTCCAGCCGCTCTATCTCGAGCGTCAGGCCGGCGAAGAAGAAGGTGTCGCCGACGCTCAAGGTAGAGGCGAAGACGTCCTCGACGGTGCCGAGCTTGCGGCCGTTGCGGAAGCGCACGTCGAGCAGGGGCGTGTCGACGATGATTCCGGCGTTCATCCGGTGCTGCTGGATGAAGCGCGGATGCGCGACGTGCCAGGTGCCGTCCTCGTCGCGCTTCAGCCGCTTGAAGCGGTCATAGGCGCGCAATGAATAGCCGCCGCTCTCGATGAAGCTCAGGATTCGGCCGAACGTCTCCTCGTCGAGCCCGGCATAAGGGGCGGCGGACCGGACTTCGGCGAGCAGTTCCTGCTCGCGAAACGGCGCGGCGCAGGCGACGGCCATGACGTGCTGGGCGAGCACGTCGAGAGCGCCGGGACGGAAGATCTCGGCGTCCAGCTCGTTGCACTCGATCGCGTCGAGCGCGGCACGCGCTTCGAGGAACTCGAAGCGGTTGCCGGGGACGAGGACCGCTTCGGACGGCTCATCGAGCCGGTGATTGGCGCGGCCGATCCGCTGGACGAGCCGCGAGGCGCCCTTCGGAGCGCCCATCTGGATGACGAGATCGACATCGCCCCAGTCGACTCCGAGATCGAGGCTGGCGGTGCAGACCAGGGCGCGAAGGCGGCCAGAAGCCACCGCGGCCTCGACCTTGCGCCGTGCTTCTACCGCAAGGCTGCCGTGATGGATTCCGATCGGAAGCGCCTGCTCGTTGACTGCCCACAGGTCCTGGAAGGTGAGCTCGGCGAGGCTTCGCGTGTTGCAGAAGACGAGCGTCGTCCGGTGCCGTTCGATCTCCGCCATCACTCGCGCCGCCGCCCAGCGGCCGCTATGGCCGTACCAGGGTATTCGCTCGTCCTCGGGCAGCATGATCGAGATATGCGGCTCGGCACCGGGATCGCCGCGCACCAGCCGGACCGTCTCGATATCGCCATGCGGCGCGAGCCAGCCGAGGAAGGCCTCGTCGTCGGCGACCGTCGCCGAAAGGCCGACGCGGCGCAGATTGGGGGCGATGCGCTTCAGCCGGGCAAGCGCCAGGGAGAGAAGGTCGCCGCGTTTGCCGGTGGCGAAGGCGTGGATCTCGTCGACCACGACGGTGCTCAGATTTTCGAACAGCCGGAAGCTGTCCTCGTGGCTGAGCAGCAGGCTCAATGATTCCGGCGTGGTCAGCAGCATTTGCGGCGGGCGGACGCGCTGGCGCACCTTGCGCTCGGCGGGCGTGTCTCCAGTGCGGGTCTCGACCCGGATGGGGAGGGCCATCTCGCTGATCGGATCGATCAGGTTGCGCTGAACATCGACGGCGAGCGCCTTGAGCGGCGAGATGTAGAGGGTGTGAAGGCCTTCGGTGGGTCTTTCGACCAGCTCGACGAGGCTGGGCAGGAAGCCGGCCAATGTCTTGCCGGCGCCGGTAGGGGCAACGAGGAGAGCGCTTTTCCCCTCGCGCGCGGCTTCGAGCATTTCACGTTGATGCCGGCGGACCTGCCAGCCTTTGGCCGCAAACCAGTCCGCGATCGGCGCGGGCAGCTCAATCATACCCGCGCGACGCTAGCAACCTTAGACGACGTTGTCGCTTTCGCCGCGATGCTCGCGATCCTCTTGCTCATAGACCCGGCGTGCGCCCCGCTCGCTTTCGGCGATGTTTCGGCGCGAGGCGCGGTTGCGAAGCGCCGCCCAGGCGAGAACGACGGCGAGAATGGCGGCACCGACGATCGTCATCAGCGCCCAGTTTACGCCTCCCAGGTCCATCCTTCGCTCCTTTCGCTGCCCGGCCGCTTGGCCGGCGGGTCGGTCTTGCCCATATAGCTCCCGATGGCCCGTCTCGGTTCCTGGATAGAGCCATTTTCCGATGGCATTTACGTTCGGCCAGCGGACGCCTGGATCGATCCCGCCCAGCCGAAGGCACGCGCGCTCGTCACTCACGGCCATGGCGACCATGCCCGCGGCGGCCATGGCGAGGTGTGGGCGACGCCGGAGACTCTGGCGATCATGGACTGCCGCTACGGGCCGCAGCCGGGCCGGCCGGTGCAATATGGCGAGGTCAACCGCCTCGGCGAGGTGGACGTGAGCTTCGTCCCTGCGGGTCATGTGCTCGGCTCGGCCCAGATCGTTCTGGAGCATAAGGGCGAGCGCGTCGTCGTCTCCGGCGATTACAAAAGGCGTCCCGACCCGACCTGCGCGCCGTTCGAGCCGGTGCCGTGCGACATCTTCATCACCGAGGCGACGTTCGGGCTTCCGGTCTTCCGCCATCCGGCTACGGTCGAGGAGATCGACCGGCTGCTCCAGCGGCTTCACGACAATCCCGACCGGTGCATCCTCGTCGGCGCCTACGCGCTCGGCAAGGCGCAACGGCTGATCGTCGAACTGAGGTGCCGCGGCCATCACGACCCGATCTACATTCACGGCGCGCTTCAGCGTCTGTGCGACCTCTACGCGCAGCTCGGCGTGCCGCTCGGCGACCTTCGCCCCGCCACCGGAGTCTCGAAGGAAGAGCTGAAGGGCAGGATCGTGCTCGCCCCGCCCGGCTGCCTCAACGACCGCTGGTCGCGCCGTCTGCCCGATCCGATCACCGCCATGGCCTCGGGCTGGATGCGGGTGCGCCAGCGGGCGAAGCAGCGCCTGGTCGAGCTTCCGCTGATCGTTTCCGACCATGCCGACTGGGACGAGCTCACCCAGACGATCACCGAGCTGGCGCCGCGCGAGGTATGGATCACCCACGGCCGCGAGGAAGCGCTGAAGCATTGGTGCATGACCCGCCAGATCAAGGCGCGGGAGCTGAATCTCGTCGGCTATGAGGATGAAGACGACTAGGGTCTGGACCCATAAATTGGATTTCCTTTGGTGAGGGATTGTGATTCAAGCTTCCCAACTTGGGGAGTTTGGTGATGGCTGAGTTTTGGTTGAGCGATGAGCAGTTTGCGCGCCTGGCGCCGCTGCTGCCGAGGGACACGCGCGGGGTGGCGCGGGTGGACGACCGGCGGGTGATTTCCGGGATCGTGCATGTGCTGATGAGCGGCGGGCGCTGGTCGGACGCGCCGGGCTGCTACGGGCCGAGGAAGACCCTTTACAATCGCTGGGTGCGCTGGGCGAGGAAGGGTGTCTGGCAGCTGGCGTTCGAGGCGTTGGCGGCGAGCGGCGGACCATCGGCCGAGCTGATGCTCGACTCGACCTGGGCCAAGGCGCACCGCTCGGCGGCTGGCGGAAAAGGGGGGCGTTCGCCAACGCCATAGGGCGCTCGCGCGGCGGACCGACGACCAAGCTGCACGCGCTGGTCGATGGCCATGGCCGGCTGGTCGCCTTCCTCATCACGCCCGGCCAGCGCGGCGACGCCCCCGTGGCGGCCGAGCTGATCGGCCTCGCCCCCGCCTCGGCGATGCTCGCCGCCGACCGCGCCTATGACAGCGATGCGCTGCGCCGCCTGCTCATCGCCCGCGGCACCACGCCGGTCATCCCCAACGCGCCCTATCGCAAGCGCCTGCACCCCTTCGACCGCGATGCCTACAAGCGCCGCAACCTCGTCGAACGCGCCTTCTGCCGCCTCAAGGACTTCCGACGCGTCGCCACCCGATACGACAAGCTGGCCGCTACATACGCCGCAGCAATCAGCCTCGCCGCCATCATCATCTGGTGGTTATGAGTCTTGACCCTAGAGGTTCAAATACAGGAGCAGGGCGAGCGCGGCCACAACGAGAATGCCCCATCGCACTTGGCGCTCCCTAATCAGGTCGCCGCTCTTTGAGAGGATCTTCATGCTCAACGGCATGATGATCAGGAGCGGGCCTACGACGAGCGCGGCACCGACATAGAGGCCGGCCAAAACCCCGCCGGCGATGGCGATCACCGCCCAGGCGAGGCAGAAGAGGAGAGGCTCGGCGTGGAGCGTCGGCATCAGTGCGCCGCCTGCGGGCCCCGCTTGACGCCCGACTTTGCGAGCTGGTCGTCGATCTGCTCGACGAGGCGTTCGAGGCCTGCCTCGTCCTTGGCTTCGGCTCGGGCGACGAGCACGTCCTGGGTGTTCGACGCGCGAAGCAGCCACCAGCCGTCGGGCGTGTTGACGCGCGCGCCGTCGGTGCGGTCGACGTCGGCGCCTTCCGCGGCGAGGCGGTCGAGCACTTCACCGACGGTGGCGAACTTTCGGCTCTCGTCGACCTGGAAGCGCATTTCGGGCGTGTTCACGACGTTCGGCATGGCGGACTTGAGGGCGGTCAGCGAGCCGCCGAGCCTGGTCACCGCGCGGATCAGCCGCACCGCCGCGTAGAGCGCGTCGTCGAAGCCGTAATATTCGTGGGCGAAGAAGATGTGGCCCGACATCTCGCCGGCGAGCGGTGCGCCGGTTTCCTTCATCTTCGACTTGATCAGGCTGTGGCCGGTCTTCCACATGCAGGGGGTTCCGCCCAGCTCGGCGACGCGGTCGAACAGGGCCTGGCTCGCCTTCACGTCGGCGATGATCGTTCCGCCCGGCACCGCCTGAAGCACCGGCTCGGCGAGGATGGCGAGTAGCTGGTCGCCCCAGATGACTCGGCCCTCGCCGTCGAGCGCGCCGATGCGGTCGCCGTCGCCGTCGAAGGCGATCCCGAAATCGAGCCCCTTGTCGCGGACGAGCGCCTTGAGATCGGCAAGGTTCTTCTCGTCGGTGGGATCGGGATGGTGGTTGGGGAAGCGGCCGTCGATTTCGGTGTAGAGCAGGTGATGCTCACCGGGCAGGCGAGCGGCGAGCTTCTCCAGCGCCGGCCCGGCCGCGCCGTTGCCGGCGTCCCAGCCGATCCGGAAGGCGCCGCCATCGAAGCCCTGAAGCAGCCGATCGACATAGCGATCCAGCACTTCCTCGTCGGAGCCGCGGCCCGAACCCTGCTCCCAGTCGCCGGCTTCGGCCATCCGGCCGATCTTCTGGATGTCCTCGCCGAAGAAGGCGCTGTGCCGAAACACCATCTTGAAGCCGTTATATTCGGCCGGATTGTGGCTTCCGGTGATCTGGATGCCGCCGTCGACGCTGAGCTCCGCTTCGGCGAAATAGAGCATCGGCGTCGGCCCGATACCGACGCGCACCACATCGACGCCGCTCTCGTTCAGGCCTCGCACCAGCGCCCGCTCCAGTGCGGGCGAGCTTTCCCGACCGTCACGGCCTACCGCCGCCCTACTGCCGCCGCTGCGGCGGATTACAGTCCCGAAGCTCCGTCCGAGCGCGTAGGCGTCGTCTTCGCCCAGGGTTCGTCCGACGACGCCCCTGATGTCATATTCGCGCAGCGAGGTGGGATCGAAGCGATGGCTCATTCTCTACTCCGGTATTCTCGGGAACGCGGGTCAGGACGCGCGAGTGGGCGATCGGTTCAACTCGGCGACGAGTGCGTCGCGCGCGGCGTTGACCCGGCGGGCCAGCTCGGCCGAGCCGCCCGCGTCCGGATGGACCCGCGCGATGAGGCGGCGGTGTGCCTCGCGTATATCCTGAAGGCTCGCTTCGCGGCCGAGCCCCAGCAACTCGCGGGCTTCGGCTGCCGACATGGCCGGGCGCCGGGGGCTCTTCCACCAGACATAGATTCCAACCGCGAGGACGAGGAGGATGACAAGCTTGCCCATCAGCCCGCCGCGGCGACGCGTGGGGCGGAAGCACCGCCCGGCTCGGGCAAAGCGAAGCCGGCGATCATCTCGCGAAGCTCCTGGCGGGCGGCGATATGGGCGATTCCAACCTGTCCGGCCTGGCCGATCTGGTGGAGGTCGAGCAGGGTGATGCCCTTGGGAAAGAGTTCGCGGTAGATGACCCGTTCGTGAAGGCCCGGAATGACGCGGAAGCCGACCCGGCGCGAAAGCTCGGTCAAAGCATCGCCGACCCGACGCATGTTGCGCGCCTCGACATGTTGCATGCGGTTGCGGAGCAGCACCCAGTCGACGCTTTGCCCATGGGTCTTGGCGCGTTGGGTGCGGCTGTTCCAGACCATCTCGGCGTAGAAGCTCGGGCGGCGGACGCGATAGGTCTCGGCATCGACCTCGCCGATCAGGTCGAGATCGACGAAGCTGTCGTTGATCGGCGTGACCAGAGTGTCGGCATGCACCATCGCCGTCCGCGCGTGAGGATCGTCGCGTCCGGGCGTGTCGACGACGACGAACTCCACCCCTTCGCCGATCCGCTCAAGCGCCGCCTCGATCGTTTCGCCCTTCGCCGGATCGAAGGTGTCGTAGGCCGGCATAGGCAGCTCGACGCCCTGCCGCTTGATCGTCGCGGCGCGATTATCGAGATAGCGGCCAAGCGTGCGCTGGCGGGTGTCGAGATCGAGCGCCGCCACCTTGCGCCCCTGCGCCGCTAAAGCGACGGCGCTGTGGACGGCGGTGGTGGACTTGCCGGTCCCTCCTTTTTCGTTGGCGAAAACGATGAAATGCGGGGCCGAGCCGGCCATGCTGGTACTGCCTCGAACACTTGATCTTGAAAGAAACGGCCCGCAAAGAGCCGCCGCCCTTCCTCTATCGGAGCCGGTCAGGCGGTGCAAATCATCCGTGAGCTGCAAACGTTGCGCCGCGCCGTCGTGGAGTTGAGGCAGAGCGGGGGGCGCATCGCTCTGGTGCCGACGATGGGCGCGCTCCACGCAGGGCATATGGCGCTGGTCGCGGAGGCGCGTCGGCATGCGGATCATGTGGTCACCTCGATCTTCGTCAATCCCAAGCAGTTCGGCCCGAATGAGGACCTTTCCACTTACCCGCGCCGTGAAGCATCCGACGCCCGAATGCTGGAGGAGGAAGGCTGCGCCATCCTCTGGGCGCCGGATGTCGGCACGATGTATCCGGACGGTTTCGCGACGTCGGTGAGCGTGAGCGGAGTGGGTGAAGGCCTCGATGGAGCCGCCCGGCCCGGCCATTTCGATGGGGTCGCCACCGTCGTCGCCAAGCTGTTCAATCAGGTCCAGCCCAATGTCGCCCTGTTCGGCGAGAAGGATTACCAGCAGCTCGCAGTCATTCGCCGGATGGTCCGCGACCTCGACTTGCCGGTCGAGATAATCGGCGTTCCCACCCAGCGCGATGCCGACGGCCTCGCTCTGTCCTCGCGCAACGCCTACCTTTCGGAGGAAGAGCGCCTCGCGGCACGCAGCCTGCCCCGCGCGCTCGGGGAGGCTGCGCAGGCGATAGCCGGGGGCAGCCCCGTCGAGGAGACGCTGGACCGTGTCCGCGAGCGGCTGGCAGCGGCCGGTTTCGAGCCGATCGACTATGTCTCGCTCTGCGATGCCGAAACGCTGGTTCCGCTGACCAAGCTTGACCGGCCGGCGCGGCTGCTGGCGGCGGCCAGGATCGGGAAAACGCGGCTGATCGATAATTTACCGGTCATACCGTGATCGCATCATCACCGCCGCGTTAACCATTTGTTGGCAAATAGTGCGCGAGACAGGCTCCCGGACACGCAGCTTTGGGGGCACCAGATGGCTCACAGTCTCAGATCGCAGAACATCCTCGTCGAAAGCCGGATGGCCGATGCGGCCGCCGGAAACGTCCAGGCGCTTTACGAACTCGGGGTCGCTTATTCGACCGGAAGCGGCGGAGTTGCCGTTGACCTGATCGAGGCGCATAAATGGTTCAACCTCGCGGCGCTCAACGGAAGCTCGGTGGCCCAGGAATGCCGGGCCGACATCGCCGAGGACATGACCGCCCGCGAGATCGCGGAGGCTCAGCGCCAGGCCCGCGCCTGGCTCGCCGAAATCTCCCCCGTCCGCCGGGTCGCCTGACCTCCTTCTACTGCCCTGCGCCGGACGCCGCCGCCTGCGGAGCGCCGTTGCGGTAGCGCTGGAACCAGGCGAGGATCGCATTGGCCTTCGCTCCGCTCTGCGAGGGCCTTCCGGCCAGAGAGCCGTGGCCCGCCCCGGGCACCTTCACCAGAGCCGTCGGAACGTTCCTCAGCTGAAGCGCCGTATAATATTGCTCGGCCTCGCTGACTGGAGTCCGGTAATCCTCGCTCCCAACAACCACCAAAGTCGGCGTCTGCACGTTGCCGACCAGGCTCAAAGGTGAGCGCGCCCAGAAGCCCTGCGGATCCTCCCAGGGATAATGGCCGAACCAGTAGCGCGAGAAATAAGGCGGTCCGTCGGCGGTGAGGACGAAGCTCGCCCAGTCGATCACCGGCTTCTGGGTCGCCGCAGCGCGGAAGCGGTTGGTCTTGCCGACGATCCAGGCGGTGAGCACGCCGCCGCCCGATCCGCCGGTGACGAACAGATGGTCGGGATCGGCAAAGCCCTGGCCGATAGCCGCATCGACCGCGCTCATCAGATCGTCATAATCGTGGCCCGGATAAGCGTGCTGGATCAGGTTGGCGAACTGCTCGCCGTAAGAGGTCGAGCCGCGCGGATTGGCCGAGAGGACGACATAACCGGCGGCTGCATAAAGCTGGTCGTCGGTCGAGAAGCTCGGACCGTAGGCGGAATAGGGCCCGCCATGGATTTCGAGGATGAGCGGGTAGCGCTGCCCCTCCTGATAATTGGGCGGGAGGGTCAGCCAGGCGTCGATCGGCTGCTGGTCGAAGGCCGAGGTGACGGCGATGTGGCGGACCTCGCCGAGCCGCTTGTTGTCGAGCAGCTCGCTATTGAGGCGGGTGAGCTGGCGGCGAGCGCCGTTCCGGATCAGGACGACGTCGGGCGGACGGGTGCCGCTTCCAGCGGTCACCGCGACCGAGCCGTCGCGGGCGACGCTGAAGCTGCCGCCGGTATAGGGGCGATCGAAATCGGCGCCGGTCAGCCCTTCGGCGACGGGACGCACCGAGCCGTCGAGCCCGACTCGGGCGACCTTGCGGACTCCGCGGTCGTCATACTGGACGAAGATCGAGTGGCCGTCCGCCGCCCAGACCGGCGAATTCACGCCGCGGTCCAATGAGGTGGTGAGCGCGCGGCGGTTGCTGCCGTTCGAATCCATCACATAGAGGATGCTGTTCTCGTAGCCGCGCTCGCGGTCGTCGAAGCCGGTATAGGCAATCAGCCGCCCATCGGGCGAAACGGCGGGCTCGGCGTCGGGGCCGTTGCGGTCGGTGAGCGCGCGAATCTGGCCCGAGGCGACATCGAGCGCATAGATTTCGCTGTTTACCCCTTCGCGTTCCCAGTTGGGCGAGCGGTTGCCGCTGAAATAGAGCGTGCCGCCGTCGCGCGACCAGGAGAGCGGTCCGTCATTATTGTATGGGCCAAAGGAGAGCTGGCGAGGCGCGCCGCCGTCCGCCGAGACCAAGAAGATTTGGCTGTAGCCGGCGTGCAGATAGCCCTGGCCGTCGGCACGGTAGGTGACGGCGGTGATGACCTCGAGCGGATCGGCCCATTGTGCGCCCTCCGGCCGCTGCAGCGGCGTTCCGAGGTGCGCACCGTCATCGGGGACGAACATCGAATAAGCGATCCGGCGCCCGTCCGGAGACCAAGCGATGCTTCCGGGAGCGTCGGGAAGGCCGGTGATCCGAACCGCCTCGCCGGAGGACATCCAGCGAACGAACATCTGGGCGCGTCCGCCTTCGGCCCCGGCGATGTAGGCCAAGCGGGTGCCGTCGGGCGACCATTCGGGCTGGCTGGCGCCGCTGGCGATCGGCATCTGCTCGCCGGTCGCGGTGTTGATCAGCCAGATGGACGGGCGGAAGCGGTCGGTCATGATGTCGCCCGAGCGGCGAACATAGGCGATCCAGCGCCCGTCGGGGCTGATCTGGGGATTGGCCGCGGCTTCGAGATCGAACAGGTCGCGCGCGGTGAAGGTGCGCTCCGGCCCCATCGGAACCGCCGAATGCGCCGGCAGGGCCAGCCCCAAAACCACCAGCCAGAGCCAGATCAGTTTCCGCATGTCTTCCCTCCTGTCGGCCGAGCGCGGATCATAGGGCGGCAGGACGAGCGGGCAAGCGGCATCGAAGCGGCGCTACGGGCGTCGGACGTTCACGAGTGGCAGTGGACGTGAGCATTTTTCGCGCTCCAGCTTAGCGCTCCCGGTCGGCGCCGCGCCGGAGCAATCGCGCCTTTCCGCGAATGGTCCCCAATGTTCCCACTGGCCATGAGCGGGCGCGAAATCTCGCTCTGCCCTCCGCTCCGCCCTGATCGCGGCCTGTACGGCTGGCCCATTCGCCGGACGGCGGAAACATGCGTGAATAACCCATTCCGTATTTGGAACATAAAATGAACCTGTAGGAAAGGCCTTGCGGATGCGCCCCGTCGCGACCGCCGGGATGGATTGATTAGCGCGCGCGCCGATGCGAACCTGCCCGCATGAAGTCCGCGTTCGGCATCCTGCTTACCGCCGTGGCCGTGCTGGCCGGTTGCAACCGACAGGCGCCCGACAATGAAGCGCCGCCTTCAGCGGTGAGCAACGTCACAAACATGCTCGCGCCGAACAGCCCCGCGCAACTGGAGGAGCGGGCGCGGAGCGCCCTTGCGACGGTGCTTCGCGATCCCCGCTCGGCGCAGCTTCGCAATCTGCGCCTCGGCAGCGGAGGCGCCATTTGCGGGGAGGTCAGCCTGCCGAACCAGGCGGGGGGCGAGCCTCTGCTGATGTTGGTCACGCCGACCGACGAGGCGCTGATCAGCCGCACTCCAACGATCAACCTCGCCGATCCGGAGGACCGCTTTCCCGACGCCTACATCCAGTGGTGCGCCTCGCCCGGCGAGCTGAGGGCGCTGACGGCGCAGATGAACAATGTGGCTCCGGCGAACCTGGTCGAGCCGCCGCCGATAGAGGAGCTTCCCCCGGAGGAGCCCGCGCCAGCGCCGACGCAGAGCGGCCGCTGGAACAGGGAAGCCCCGCCGGGCACCGCACCTTCCAATCCTTCGGGTAACGGCTTTTCCGACGCGGTCGTCCGGCCACCGCGGCCTTAATCGTCAGCCGTTCGCCTTTCGGAACGGCGTGAACTCGTCGAGTGCGGCGATCTCCCGTTCCACGGCCTGGCGCTCGGCGGCGAGATAATCGGCGACCGCGCGGCGGAAGCGCGGGTCGGCGATATAGTGAGCGGAGAAGGTGGGCACCGGCCGGTAGCCGCGGGCGAGCTTGTGCTGGCCTTGGGCACCGGCTTCGACCCGGCCTAAACCGAGCGCGATGGCGGCGTCGATTGCCTGGTAATAGCAAAGCTCGAAATGGAGGTGCGGCACCTCCTCGATGCAGCCCCAATAGCGACCATAGAGAGCGTCGGCGCCGATCAGGTTGAGCGCTCCGGCGATCGGTTGTCCGTCCCGAAGCGCGAGGATCAGCAGGATCCGGTCCGCGAGCCGTTCGCCGATCAGCGAGAAGAAGGGTCGGGTGAGATAGGGACGGCCCCATTTGCGAGCGCCGGTATCCTGATAGAAGGCCCAGAAGGCGTCCCAATGCCCCTCGCTGATGGCGGCACCGGTGAGGTGGACGATCTCGAGCCCTTCCACCGCCTGCGCCCGCTCCTTGCGGATCGTCTTGCGCTTGCGCGAGGCGAGCGAGGCGAGGAAATCCTCGAAACTCGAATAGCCCTCGTTGAGCCAGTGGAACTGGCTGTCGGTGCGGATCAGCCAGCCGGCTGCCTCGAACAGCGGCACTTCTTCTGGCGCGATGAAGGTGGCGTGGGCGGAGGAGAGGCCGTGCGCCCCCACCACCCGCTCCGCCGCGGCGATCAGCGCTCGGGCGAGCACCGGCTCGCATGAGAGCAGGCGGCGCCCGGGGACAGGGGTGAACGGCACGGCGATCTGCAGCTTGGGGTAATAGTCGCCGCCGGCCCGCTCGTAGGCGTCGGCCCAGCCATGGTCGAACACATATTCGCCCTGGCTGTGGCTCTTCACGTAAGCGGGCATGACCGCCGCCGGATGGCCGTCCGGACCGTCGATGGCGATCGGAAGCGGCTGCCAGCCGGCGCGGGCGGCGGCGCTCCCCGATTCCTCCAGCGCCGAGAGGAAGGCGTGGCAGAGGAAGGGATTGTCGCCGCCGGCGCAGCGGTCCCAATCCTCCGGCGCGAACGAGGCCACGCCGTTGGCGAGACGAGCGACGATTGCTTCGCCGCTCACTCCAGCTCCTCGAAGATGATCTGGTCGGCGTGCGCCGCGGCGCGCTCGCGGTCGGCCTGCGTCCGGACGGTCCAGGTCAGCACCGGCAGCCCCGAGGTGGCGGCGAAGCGCGAAGGCAGATCGCGAATGTCATAAGCCAAAAAATCGGCACGGCTCCGCCAAAGGGCAAGGGGGCGCTCAAGGCGCCCGCGCCACCCTTTGCCCTGCTCGGTCGCCACCAAACCGCGCAGCACGTCCGGGGCATTTTTCGCGAACCAGTGCCCGATATTCGGATTGAACGACATTACCGCCACCGGCCCATCATAGCCCTGAAGCGCGCGGGCGACGGCTCGGCTCAGCGCGGCGACGCGGCGGCCCGGCGATTTCACCTCGATCAGCAGCGGCGCCCGTCCGCCGATCTTTCCAGCACAGTGGGATCCGAAGCTTGGAATTCACGTGACTTGAAGTCGCGGC
>JADMIO010796487.1_pt1 | contig 84359 bp, 56 predicted proteins | sample 8958161 | NCBI WGS metagenome assembly JADMIO01 (sample SAMN16585339, study PRJNA669376) | soil metagenome | isolation source: Crop rotation soil | place: USA: Cullars Rotation, Alabama | collected 2011 | reverse complement strand
CTTTCCCGTAAACTTCACATCCCGACCACATACAGGCAAAGTAATGGCATTACCGCGAGCCATTACTCCTACGCGCGCAATTAACGAATCCACCATCGGGGCAGCTGGTGTCGATAACGAAGTATCTTCAACCGGTTGAGTATTGAGCGTATGTTTTGGAATAACAGGCGCACGCTTCATTATCTAATCTCCCAGCGTGGTTTAATCAGACGATCGAAAATTTCATTGCAGACAGGTTCCCAAATAGAAAGAGCATTTCTCCAGGCACCAGTTGAAGAGCGTTGATCAATGGCCTGTTCAAAAACAGTTCTCATCCGGATCTGACCTTTACCAACTTCATCCGTTTCACGTACAACATTTTTTAGAACCATGCTTCCCCAGGCATCCCGAATTTGCTCCTCCATCCACGGGGACTGAGAGCCATTACTATTGCTGTATTTGGTAAGCAAAATACGTACATCAGGCTCGAACCCTTTAAGATCAACGTTCTTGAGCAGATCACGAAGCATATCGAAAAACTGCAGTGCGGAGGTGTAGTCAAACAACTCAGCAGGCGTGGGAACAATCAGCACATCAGCAGCACATACGACATTAATCGTGCCGATACCCAGGTTAGGCGCGCTGTCAATAACTATGACATCATAGTCATGAGCAACAGTTTCAATGGCCAGTCGGAGCATCAGGTGTGGATCGGTGGGCAGTTTACCTTCATCAAATTTGCCCATTAACTCAGTTTCAATACGGTGCAGAGCCAGACAGGAAGGAATAATGTCAAGCCCCGGCCAGCAAGTGGGCTTTATTGCATAAGTGACATCGTCCTTTTCCCCAAGATAGAAAGGCAGGAGAGTGTCTTCTGCATGAATATGAAGATCTGGTACCCATCCGTGATACATTGAGGCTGTTCCCTGGGGGTCGTTACCTTCCACGAGCAAAACACGTAGCCCCTTCAGAGCCAGATCCTGAGCAAGATGAACAGAAACTGAGGTTTTGTAAACGCCTCCTTTATGGGCAGCAACCCCGATCACCGGTGGAAATACGTCTTCAGCACGTCGCAATCGCGTACCAAACACATCACGCATATGATTAATTTGTTCAATTGTATAACCAACACGTTGCTCAACCCGTCCTCGAATTTCCATATCCGGGTGCGGTAGTCGCCCTGCTTTCTCGGCATCTCTGATAGCCTGAGAAGAAACCCCAACTAAATCCGCTGCTTCACCTATTCTCCAGCGCCGGGTTATTTTCCTCGCTTCCGGGCTGTCATCATTAAACTGTGCAATGGCGATAGCCTTCGTCATTTCATGACCAGCGTTTATGCACTGGTTAAGTGTTTCCATGAGTTTCATTCTGAACATCCTTTAATCATTGCTTTGCGTTTTTTTATTAAATCTTGCAATTTACTGCAAAGCAACAACAAAATCGCAAAGTCATCAAAAAACCGCAAAGTTGTTTAAAATAAGAGCAACACTACAAAAGGAGATAAGAAGAGCACATACCTCAGTCACTTATTATCACTAGCGCTCGCCGCAGCCGTGTAACCGAGCATAGCGAGCGAACTGGCGAGGAAGCAAAGAAGAACTGTTCTGTCAGATAGCTCTTACGCTCAGCGCAAGAAGAAATATCCACCGTGGGAAAAACTCCAGGTAGAGGTACACACGCGGATAGCCAATTCAGAGTAATAAACTGTGATAATCAACCCTCATCAATGATGACGAACTAACCCCCGATATCAAGTCACATGACGAAGGGAAAGAGAAGGAAATCAACTGTGACAAACTGCCCTCAAATTTGGCTTCCTTAAAAATTACAGTTCAAAAAGTATGAGAAAATCCATGCAGGCTGAAGGAAACAGCAAAACTGTGACAAATTACCCTCAGTAGGTCAGAACAAATGTGACGAACCACCCTCAAATCTGTGACAGATAACCCTCAGACTATCCTGTCGTCATGGAAGTGATATCGCGGAAGGAAAATACGATATGAGTCGTCTGGCGGCCTTTCTTTTTCTCAATGTATGAGAGGCGCATTGGAGTTCTGCTGTTGATCTCATTAACACAGACCTGCAGGAAGCGGCGGCGGAAGTCAGGCATACGCTGGTAACTTTGAGGCAGCTGGTAACGCTCTATGATCCAGTCGATTTTCAGAGAGACGATGCCTGAGCCATCCGGCTTACGATACTGACACAGGGATTCGTATAAACGCATGGCATACGGATTGGTGATTTCTTTTGTTTCACTAAGCCGAAACTGCGTAAACCGGTTCTGTAACCCGATAAAGAAGGGAATGAGATATGGGTTGATATGTACACTGTAAAGCCCTCTGGATGGACTGTGCGCACGTTTGATAAACCAAGGAAAAGATTCATAGCCTTTTTCATCGCCGGCATCCTCTTCAGGGCGATAAAAAACCACTTCCTTCCCCGCGAAACTCTTCAATGCCTGCCGTATATCCTTACTGGCTTCCGCAGAGGTCAATCCGAATATTTCAGCATATTTAGCAACATGGATCTCGCAGATACCGTCATGTTCCTGTAGGGTGCCATCAGATTTTCTGATCTGGTCAACGAACAGATACAGCATACGTTTTTGATCCCGGGAGAGACTATATGCCGCCTCAGTGAGGTCGTTTGACTGGACGATTCGCGGGCTATTTTTACGTTTCTTGTGATTGATAACCGCTGTTTCCGCCATGACAGATCCATGTGAAGTGTGACAAGTTTTTAGATTGTCACACTAAATAAAAAAGAGTCAATAAGCAGGGATAACTTTGTGAAAAAACAGCTTCTTCTGAGGGCAATTTGTCACAGGGTTAAGGGCAATTTGTCACAGACAGGACTGTCATTTGAGGGTGATTTGTCACACTGAAAGGGCAATTTGTCACAACACCTTCTCTAGAACCAGCATGGATAAAGGCCTACAAGGCGCTCTAAAAAAGAAGATCTAAAAACTATAAAAAAAATAATTATAAAAATATCCCCGTGGATAAGTGGATAACCCCAAGGGAAGTTTTTTCAGGCATCGTGTGTAAGCAGAATATATAAGTGCTGTTCCCTGGTGCTTCCTCGCTCACTCGACCGGGAGGGTTCGAGAAGGGGGGGCACCCCCCTTCGGCGTGCGCGGTCACGCGCACAGGGCGCAGCCCTGGTTAAAAACAAGGTTTATAAATATTGGTTTAAAAGCAGGTTAAAAGACAGGTTAGCGGTGGCCGAAAAACGGGCGGAAACCCTTGCAAATGCTGGATTTTCTGCCTGTGGACAGCCCCTCAAATGTCAATAGGTGCGCCCCTCATCTGTCAGCACTCTGCCCCTCAAGTGTCAAGGATCGCGCCCCTCATCTGTCAGTAGTCGCGCCCCTCAAGTGTCAATACCGCAGGGCACTTATCCCCAGGCTTGTCCACATCATCTGTGGGAAACTCGCGTAAAATCAGGCGTTTTCGCCGATTTGCGAGGCTGGCCAGCTCCACGTCGCCGGCCGAAATCGAGCCTGCCCCTCATCTGTCAACGCCGCGCCGGGTGAGTCGGCCCCTCAAGTGTCAACGTCCGCCCCTCATCTGTCAGTGAGGGCCAAGTTTTCCGCGAGGTATCCACAACGCCGGCGGCCGGCCGCGGTGTCTCGCACACGGCTTCGACGGCGTTTCTGGCGCGTTTGCAGGGCCATAGACGGCCGCCAGCCCAGCGGCGAGGGCAACCAGCCGAGGGCTTCGCCCTGTCGCTCGACTGCGGCGAGCACTACTGGCTGTAAAAGGACAGACCACATCATGGTTCTGTGTTCATTAGGTTGTTCTGTCCATTGCTGACATAATCCGCTCCACTTCAACGTAACACCGCACGAAGATTTCTATTGTTCCTGAAGGCATATTCAAATCGTTTTCGTTACCGCTTGCAGGCATCATGACAGAACACTACTTCCTATAAACGCTACACAGGCTCCTGAGATTAATAATGCGGATCTCTACGATAATGGGAGATTTTCCCGACTGTTTCGTTCGCTTCTCAGTGGATAACAGCCAGCTTCTCTGTTTAACAGACAAAAACAGCATATCCACTCAGTTCCACATTTCCATATAAAGGCCAAGGCATTTATTCTCAGGATAATTGTTTCAGCATCGCAACCGCATCAGACTCCGGCATCGCAAACTGCACCCGGTGCCGGGCAGCCACATCCAGCGCAAAAACCTTCGTGTAGACTTCCGTTGAACTGATGGACTTATGTCCCATCAGGCTTTGCAGAACTTTCAGCGGTATACCGGCATACAGCATGTGCATCGCATAGGAATGGCGGAACGTATGTGGTGTGACCGGAACAGAGAACGTCACACCGTCAGCAGCAGCGGCGGCAACCGCCTCCCCAATCCAGGTCCTGACCGTTCTGTCCGTCACTTCCCAGATCCGCGCTTTCTCTGTCCTTCCTGTGCGACGGTTACGCCGCTCCATGAGCTTATCGGGTCCACTCGCGAACGCAGAAAGGCCCACCCGAAGGTGAGCCAGTGTGATTACATTTGCGGCCTAACTGTGGCCAGTCCAGTTACGCTGGAGTCACTAGTATTTAGGTGACACTATAGAAGCGGCCGCGACAACTTGTCCACGTGGAATTCTAAGCTTAGGATCCCAATGTGCTGGAAAGGTCACCATCACCGTTCCGCCCGGCACCAGCAGCGGCACCAAGCTGCGAATCAAGGGGCGCGGCATCGAACGTGGCGGGGACAAGGGCGATCAGTATTGCGCTATTAAGATCGTCGTTCCACGCGGCCTGGATGATGAAGACCGGAACCTGATCGAGCGTCTCCAGGCGAAACACCCGCTCAACCCGCGCGGTGATGTGAAGTGGGCGTGAGCTCCAGCAAGTTCACCGCGGAGGGCACGGAGAGCACGGAGAACAGAAGAATCGTTGGTTTAGCGGGGATGTAGGTCCGGTGAGGTGTTCCGACTCTTGGCGTAGTTCGCGAGAGCAGCGCAGGAGCTAATCGGTCACCGCCCCACCTTCCCTACATCCCAATTCCCTACGATTCTTTTCCTCCGTGCTCTCCGTGATCTACGTGTGATCGTACTCTCAAAGGCGAACACGTCCGGCCCCGGATGCGAGATGCTGATGCGGCAACGCTTACCCCGCCTTCGTCGCGCTGGCCGAGCACTGGTCAACGTTCTGCTGTTTCTCCTCGGCTTTAACATCCTGCTGATCGTGCTTTGCCGGTTGTATCTGCTTCCGGCGCTAGCCAAGGCGCAGGTCGCCGGCCCCGAAGAGAGGGCCAGACTTTCCGGCGGCGCGATGCTCGTGCTGATCCTGGTGTTGTTCGCGCTGGTGGCGGGCCTGCTTTTGACGCTGCGCATGGGCCGCTACTTCTTCCCGCACAGCCGGCCGAAACTTCCACCGACACAATACACCGACGCGTGGGCGGAGTCCGGACGGCGCCTGCAGACTCCGCCGCCGGAGGAGTGAAGATCACAGGCGAACCCGTCCAGCGCAAGAGACTGCCGCTTTGCGGCGCCGCAAACACGGACCGTCGTGAATCTGCGACGCGTGCAGCGAATTCATCCACATGCAACTTTTTGATCGAAATCCCGGCATTTCTCACTTCGAACAGACTGGCGTGTCCGGAGTATTATTAGTTAGCATCCTAACTATTCGAGCCTGTCCACCATGTCCATTGCGCCTGCTCCAATGACACGAGAGAATCCCAACCCGAACGACTCGGCGGAGGAAGCGGCATTCCTGGGGCTACTGCGGACCTTCGGACTCATCGAGCGCGTTATGCAGGGGCACTTCGCCCGGTTCGGGATCAGCGGCTCGCAATGGGGTGTGCTGCGCATTCTGCACCGTGCTGAAGAAGCCGGGCACGAGGCCTTGCGGCTGACGGACCTGAGCGAGCGGCTTCTGGTTCGCCCGCCCAGCGTCACCGGGCTCGTCGCCAGGCTCGAGCGGGCTGGCTGGGTGATTCGTGATATTTCACCGACGGACCAGCGCGCCAAGCGCGTGCGGCTTACCACCGCCGGCCGGGATTTGGTCGACGGTGCTCTGAGCAAGCACCGGCAGCAGATTGGCAAAGTGATGGCAGGCTTGGATCATGAACACTGTCTGCAACTGGATGGATTATTATCCCGCCTGAAGGTTCATCTGGAAGGAATGTTGGAGAGACGAGTTGCAACGCGGTCCGCGGAAGCCCAGGCGGAAGCTGGCCAGGCCGCGGAGCTTGTGTGAGGGTATGACATGAGACCGTTGATTCGCATCTTGATCATTGCAGTGGTGGTGCTGGGGTTGGCCGGCGCCGGCGCAGCGTGGTACATGCAGCGCGACAGCGCCAGCGCCGCTTTTCAGACCGCGCCCGTCAAGCGCGGCGAGTTGCGCGCGGTGATCGGCGCCACCGGCACGGTCGAGCCCGAAGAGGTGATCGACGTCGGAGCGCAGGTGGCCGGCCGGATCGACACCTTCGGCACCGATCCCGCGGGCAAGGTGATCGACTACGGCTCTGAAGTGGAACAGGGCACGGTGCTGGCGAACATCGACCAGTCGCTCTATGCGGCTGACGTCGCCTCGGCCACCGCGGCGATGGAAACTGCCAAGGCCAACGTCCAGAAGGCAAAAGCGGACCTGGTCCAGATGCAGGCAAAGCTCGGGCAGGCACAGGCTGACTGGGAGCGTGCGCAGAAGGTCGGGCCATCCGAAGCGCTGGCCCAGAGCAACTACGACGCCTACAAGTACGGCTATCAAACCGCCCAGGCAAACGTCGGCGTCGCAGAAGCGTCGGTGGCGGCGGCGGAAAAAGGCGTCGGGCAGGCGCAGGCCACTCTGGACCGCGCTCAGAAGAACCTCGGCTACTGCACGATTGTCTCGCCGGTGAAGGGCGTCATCATCGATCGGCGCGTGAACATCGGCCAGACGGTCGTCGCCAGCCTCAACGCGCCAAGCCTCTTCCTCATCGCCAAGGACCTGAAGAAGATGCAGGTCTGGGCCTCGGTGAACGAGGCGGACATCGGCAACATTCGGCCCGGCCAGGAGGCGACCTTTACGGTTGATGCATTCCCGGATCGAACCTTCAAGGGAACCGTCGGCAAGGTGCGCCTCAATGCCACCATGACGCAGAACGTCGTCACCTACACGGTCGAAATTAACGCCGACAACTCCGAAGGCACGCTCCTGCCGTACCTGACGGCGAATGTCTCGTTCCAGGTGGCCAAGCACGAGGACGTGCTGATGGTGCCGAATGCGGCGCTGCGCTGGTCGCCTTCGCAGCCGGAGCAGATCGTTCCGGAAGCGCGCAACAGCGCCGGCGCCGGCCGCGGCAAACGTCAACAGGGCGGACCGCAGGCCAGCGAAGGCGAAGGCACGCAAGCCGCCGCGCCCACTGAAAACGCCGGTCCCACCACCGCGCCGACCAAGGCAGCTAAATCGGGCAATCGCAGCGGCAACCGATCCGGCGCCGCCAGTGTCGAACATCGGCGCGGCACCGTCTGGATCCAGCAGGGTGAATTCGTCAAGCCCATTCGCGTGCGACTGGGCCTGACCGACGGCACGAACACTGAGATTCAGCCGACGTCTGGCGATGAGCTGAAGGAAGGAACTCCCGTCGTCATCGCCGAGGTTCGCCAGCAGGCCAGCTCCAGCAGCAGCACCAGCGGCGGCGCCGAAAAGAATCCCTTCGCGCCGCAGATGCCCAAGAAGAGTCGGGGCGGCCGCTAAGCCGTCTCGCGCACAAACGAAGGAGCCGCGACCGTGAGGGAGCGGTTTTGGCGGATCCCGAAAAACCCGTCGCTTACGCTCCGGGCTCTTTTAAAGTCACGAGCACTTATGGATCTGATCAAGCTCGAAAATCTCACCAAGACCTACCACGTCGGGGAGCTGGATGTGCCGGTGCTCAAGGGAATTTCCCTGAACATCAAGCGCGGCGAACTGGTTGCCCTCATGGGCGCCAGCGGGTCGGGCAAGAGCACCCTGATGAACATCCTGGGCTGCCTCGATCATCCGACCAGCGGCCGGTATTGGCTCGATGGCGAGGAGGTCTCGCAGCTTTCTTCGGACCAGCGCGCCCGCGTGCGAAACCGCAAGATCGGCTTCGTCTTCCAGAGCTTCAACCTCCTGCCCCGCACGACCGCGCTGGAGCAGGTGATGATGCCGCTGACGTACACCGCCAGTCATCTGTCGGAAAAGGAAGGTCGTCAGCGCGCGGTGCAACTGCTGGAGCGCGTGGGCCTGGGCGATCGGGCGCATCACCAGCCCTCGCAGCTTTCCGGCGGACAGCAGCAGCGCGTCGCCATCGCCAGAGCATTGGTGAACAATCCGCCGCTGCTGTTTGCTGACGAGCCCACCGGCAATCTCGACTCGCGCACCAGCAAGGAAGTCCTGCAGATGTTCCAGCGGCTCAACGAGGAAGAGGGAATCACGATCATCATCGTGACCCACGACTCGACCGTCGCCTCCACCGCCAAGCGTGCGATCAAGATTACTGATGGGCTGATCGAGGCCGGGGCGTTCGGGGATATCGGGGCAGGCGCCGCGGCGCCTCCCGCGCTGCCCCGCCGAGCCGAAAGGATGGCCGCCAAATGAGGCTCCTTTTCAAGACCCTTCAAACCGCCATGCGGGCGCTACGCCGAAATATCATGCGCTCCGCCCTCACCTGCGTGGGCATCGTCATCGGCATCGCGGCGGTGATCGCGATGATGGAGATCGGCAACGGCGTCTCCGCGCTCAACGCCCGCGCCATCGCGAGCTTGGGCGCCAACAACCTGCTGATCTATCCCGGGCAGGCCGCCAGCGGAGGCGTGAGTTTCGGCGCCGGCAGCGTGATGACCCTCACGCCGGACGATGCGGAGGCCATCGTGCGCGAGTGCCCCGCCGTTCGAGACGCGGCCCCGGAAGTGATGAGCAACGGACAGGTGGTCTACGGCAACAGGAACTGGGTGCCGATGCAGATCACCGGCACCACCCCGGCTTACCTGAACGTGCGCGAATGGCCGGTCGAGGAAGGAGACAGCTTCACCGATCAGGATGTCCGCAACAGCAGCAAGGTCTGTGTCATCGGGCAGACGATCCGCAGAGAACTGTTTGGCGAAGAAGATCCGGTCGGCAAGGACATCCGGCTCTCCAACGTGAGCCTGCGGGTCGTAGGCGTGCTGACGCGCAAGGGCGCAAGCATGTTCGGGCGCGATCAGGACGATGTGATCCTCGCACCCTGGACGACCATCAAGGAGCGGATCTCCGGCAAAACCAGCTCGATGTCGTCGGCCCAGGGCCAGACCGCCGCCAGCTCCAGCAGTTCCAGCAGCACCGCGGTGAACACGCTGAAGAACCTCTATCCCAACGCGCAGCTTCAGCTTTATCCCCTCCCGTCCGATACCCAGGCCGCCGACACTCCGCACCCGGTCCGGTTCACCAACATTAACTCGATCATGAGCGCCGCGGTTTCCAGCGAGCAGATCCCCGTCGCGATCAAGCAGATCAGCGCATTGCTGCGCGAGCGGCATCACCTGCGCGAAGGACAGGGTGACGACTTCCAGGTCCGCGACATGACCGAGTTGTACAACACGATGGCCTCCACGACGGAGCGCATCGGCAACCTGCTGCTGATCGTCGCGGCGATTTCGCTGGTGGTCGGCGGCGTCGGGATCATGAACATCATGCTCGTCTCGGTCACCGAGCGGACGCGCGAAATCGGCCTGCGCATGGCAGTGGGCGCCCAGGGATTGCACATCCTCTTCCAGTTCCTCGTCGAGGCGATCGTGCTTTGCCTGGCCGGCGGCATCGCGGGGATCCTGCTGGGGCGCGGCAGCTCACTGCTCGTGCAGAGATTCCTGCAGTGGCCGACTGCCGTTTCGGTGCCGGCCATAGTGATTTCGGTGATTGTTGCCGGCGGTGTCGGCATCATCTTCGGTTTCTATCCGGCCTGGAAAGCCTCCCGGCTGGACCCGATCGAAGCGCTGCGGTACGAGTAGCAAGTTGAAGTGGGGATGCAGGGAAGTGGGGATGTGGGGTGGCGGGTTGGAACGATGAAGTATGAACGATGAACGATGGGACAAACCCTCTGATTCATCGTTCATCGTTTCTCGTTCATCGTTTCGTTTCACCGCCCCACATCCGTGCTCCCCCACATCCCCACTGCATTGGTGTCTCTTTGGTTCACAGTGAAGGAGGACTTGTGTTCGCTCTCTGCGCGTGTGCGCATCGGCGCGGGCTGTTTCCGCAGACGATGATCATCGGGCCCCTGGCGCTGCTGGCAGCGGTGCTGGGGGCCGGCTGCATGGTGGGGCCGAACTACCACACGCCAACCCCGCGCCTGCCTCGCGCCTGGGTGGGCACGGGGATCGTGAGCACGACCAACCCGGCCTCCCAGCCAAGCGTCGCCACGACGCGCCCGGCGCAGATCGAGACGTGGTGGACCTCTTTTAACGATCCTGAGCTGACATCCCTGATCGATCGCGCCGCGGCCGCCAACCTGAACCTGCGGCAGGCGACCGCGCGAATCCGGCAGGCCCGCGCGGTGCGCGCCGGCACGCTGGCCGGCTTCCTGCCCCAGGTGGACACCAGCGGCAGTTATCGCCGCACCCGAAACGGGGGAACCGTTATCGCCGGCAATACGCTGGTGAACGGCGCGGTCGGTGGAACGCGCTCTGCCCCGGCACGCGACCTCTTCCAGGCCGGCTTCGACGCCAGTTGGGAGATCGACGTTTTCGGCGGCGTCCGGCGCGGCATCGAGGCGACGACGGCCGAACTTGAAGCGACGATCGACGATCGCAGGACGCTCCTGGTGAGCCTCTTGAGCGAGGTGGCGATCGATTACCTGCAGCTTCGCGGCTTTCAGCAGGAGATCGTCATCGCGCGGCAGAACTTGACGTCCCAGCAGCATACGCTTCAGTTGACGCGCCAGCTCGCCGCCAGCGGCCTGCGCGCAGGGCTTGACGTCGCCAATGCCGAGGCGCTGCTCGCGACCACCGCTTCGCAGATCCCGGTGCTGGAAAGCGACGTGCAGCAGGCGATCTATGCGATCAGCGTGCTGCTCGGGCTGGACCCGGCGGCGCTGATGCCGGAGCTGGAAGCGGTGCAGCCGATCCCCACGACACCGCCGACGGTGCCGGTGGGACTTCCATCGGAGCTCTTGCGTCGCCGGCCTGACATCCGCCGCGCCGAGCGCCAACTCGCCGCCGCCACCGCGCGGATCGGCGTGGCCGTCGCCGACCTGTATCCACGCTTTGCACTCACCGGATCTCTCTCGCTGCAGGGAACGGAATTCAGTTCACTCGGCCAATGGCGCAACCGCTCATGGTCCATCGGCCCCAGCTTCAGTTGGCCGATCCTCGATTTCGGACGGATCCGCGCCAACATCGAAGTGCAGAACGCGCTGCAGGAGCAGGCGCTGTACGGGTACGAGCAGACGATCCTCTCCGCACTCCAGGATGTGGAAACCTCTCTGGTCGCTTACGCCAAAGAGCAACAGCATCGCCAGTCGCTGTCCGAAGCCGTCATCGCCAATCGGCGGGCGGTCGATCTGGCCACGCAGCTTTACACCCAGGGCCTGACCGATTTCCTCAATGTGCTCGAGGCGCAGCGCTCGCTGTACACCTCAGAGGACGCGCTGGTCCGCAGCCAGCAGGCCGTTTCGGCACAACTGGTCTCGATCTACAAAGCGCTCGGCGGAGGATGGGAAAGTGAGCTCCTGTTCCCAGGACCTCTCCCCCCCGCCCAGCCCCGCGCGAACATGGTCCGGCCGGTCAGCGATTAACCCATACGATGAATTTCCTCCTTCCACGCTTCAGCGCCCTGCCAACCGTTCTCTTTCTGGCGCTGGCGCCACTTTCCAACGCGCAGGAGTGGCAACTCCCGTCGATCAAGCTGCCGTCGAGCGCGGCTCACCCGATGCTGGCTTGCACGCCCGAAGAACTCGGGCGGCTGAAAGCTGCCTACGCGAGCAACGGCTCCGAGCACAAGCCGGTTGCTGCAATCATCTCCAAGGCGGATGCCGCGATGGATCGCCCGCTGACTTTTCCCCCGCGCGGCGGGCAACACAACCAGTGGTACCAGTGCGAAGTCTGCCAGCTTGGCCTCAAGCGCATCGATGACACTCATCATCAGTGCCCCCACTGCAAGAAGATCTACTCCGGCCCGCCGTATGACGATGTCGTCTTCACTCGCATCCACTGGGAGAACCTCAAGGCAATGGAGGCCACAGCATGGGCCTACGCCGTGACCGGCAAGCGCCCGTATGCGGAGTTCTCGGCAAAAGTCCTGCTCGGGTACGCCCAGCGCTACCGCGCCTATCCCTTTCACGACTCCAAAAAAGGAGAAGGACCCAAGGCGAAAAAATCAGGCGGGCACCTCTTCGAACAGACCCTCACCGAGGCCCAATCACTCGCCGAGTGCATCGCGCCGGCGTATGACCTGATCTTCGACTCCGGCGTGCTCTCTGCCGACGACCACCGCGCGATCCGCGAGGGCCTGCTCGTCCCGATGCTCACCACTATCGACGGCTGGAAAGCCGGCAAGAGCAATTGGCAGTCCTGGCACAACGCCGCGATGCTCTGGGGCGGTGCTCTGATCAAGGATCCCAGCTTCGTCAAAAAAGCGCTGGCCGATCCGAGCAACGGCTTCGTCTTCCAGATGAAAACCGGCGTCACCTCGGACGGCATGTGGCACGAAAACAGTTGGGGCTATCACTTCTACACGCTGCGCGCCATGGTGGACCTGGCGGAGGGCGCGCGACGGCTGGGCTTCGATATCTGGTCGAACCCGTCGCTGAAGAAGATGTTCCTGGTGCCGGTCCGCTACTCGATGGCGGATGGATCGCTGCCGCGTTTTGGCGATGACGTTCGGACTTCCGTGTCCTATGGCTCAGCTTCTCTCGAGGCGGCGTATCACGCTTACAAAGATCCAAATATCGCCGCCTTGCTGTCGTCGAAGAAAACGTGGGAGTCCGTCCTCCTGGGCCGCACGTCCAGCGCCAAGACGCGCCCGCGCGTCGAAGGCAGCGAGATCTTCCCCGGTGCCGGCCATGCGATTCTGCGCACGCACGGCGACGCCGGACTGACGGCGGCGCTTACGTTTGGACCTTACGCCGGCTCCCACGGCCATTTCGACAAGCTCTCGTTCGTGCTGTTCGGCTATGGTAAGGAGATCGGCGTCGATCCCGGCCGGGCTGCAAGCCAGGCGTATCGCCTGGACATTCACAAGAACTGGTACAAGGCGACCCTCGGCCATAACGCAGTCGTGGTGGATGGCAAATCGCAGGAGCCCGCCACCGGGGAGCTCGAGCTCTTCGCCTCCACGCCAACCCACGCGGCGGTGGTGGTCCGCTGCGATGCCGCCTACCCCGGCACGTCGCACCGCCGGGTCCTGCTGCTCACTCCGACTTATGCGCTCGTGGTGGATGATTTGAGCAGCAAGTCCGAGCACCGTTTCGACTGGCTCGTCCACGACCGCGCCGACTCAGCCCGGATGACCCCCGCCGGCGCCGCCGCCGACCCCGCAAGCCTCCCTTTCGCCGGCCGCGAATACCTGCGCAATTTGATCTCGACGAAAACCGATCGGCCGATCCGCGTCGATTTCGCGTCCAAACCACTGACGACCCGAGTCACCCTCGCGCCCGCTCCGCAAACGCAGGCGCAAACCGCCGACGGCCCCGGCGAGTCGGTGCTCGATCGCGTGCCGCTTCTGATAGCGACGAGAGTTGGCGGAAGCGCACTGTTTGCAGCAACCATCGAGCCCGTGAAAACGGGACAACAACCGCAGGTCGGTTCCATTTTCGCCGAGCGCACCGCAAGCGGCATCCGAGTGACTGTGCAGAACGGTGCGACCTCAGATGTGCTGACCCTCAGTCCTGACTTGAAGCTGACCGTGAGCAGCGGAAAGACGACCGTCCTGACGGGCACTTCGCAGAAGCACTGACGCTCGCGTATGCTTCACGTAGGGTCCGCACGGCGGACCTCCTTTGACGCGTCGATAAAGATGATCCGCGATTGCGGCCCCTACGCCGCATCAGAAGACCACACCCGCTCACCCGCCTGGTACGTGCTCTGCAAATCGATGCGGTCACCCTGTCTGTGGAACAGCACCAGGTCAGCCGGCGCTCCGACGGCCAATCCTTCGCCTACGGGAAGCTTCATGAACTCCGCCGGGCGGACCGACGACATCTCCCAGGCCTGCGCGAGGCTCGCGAGCCTTCGGCTGCTCAAATGTTCGATCCCCTTCAGCAGCATCTGCGCCGAGCCGGCCAGCAGCTTTTCGTTTTCCGCCAGGTGCAGCCTGCCCGCCGGCGTGAGCACGACCTGCCCGCCCACTGGCGTGGTGTACGTGCCCGGCGGCATCCCGGCCAGCGCGACCGCATCGCTCACCAGCATCGCCCGCGGCCCCTTGACCTTCATCACCACCTTCAGCACCTGGTCTGGAACATGAAATCCGTCCGCGATCAGGCAGCTCCACAAGTCCTCCTGCGCGAGCTGCTCCCAGATGTAATTCGGGTGCCGCGGCAGCATCAGGTGAGCGCCGTTGCCGAGGTGCGTAGACATCCGCGCCCCCGCGCGCACCGCCGCATCGATCTGTTCCGGCGTGGCCGAGGTGTGCCCTATCGAAATCGTCACTCCGGAGCGCGCGCAGCGCGAGACGAAATCGGCACTGCCGGGCCATTCCGGCGACATCGTCAGGATCCGAATCCGCCCGCCTGACGCTTCCTGCCAGCCGGAAAACATCTCCCAATCCGGCGGGCGGACGAACTGGCGCGGGTGCGCGCCGCGCGCGCCATCGTCGGGGGAGATGAACGGCCCCTCGACGTGAATTCCTGCGACGGCGCGATCGACCACCGGGTCGATATTGCACGCTCGCGCGATCGTCGTCATCGCTTCGAGAATGGCTTGTGGGCTGTTGGTGATGACGGTGGGATACGAAGAGGTGACACCCTCGCGCCACAGCGCCCGGACCATCTCGCCGACCGAGCCTTGCGGGATCGGCAGACGGTTGAAGTCGTAGCCGGCGTACCCATTGATCTGAAGGTCGACTAATCCAGGCGCGACGGTCGGCAGTTCCGCCGGCTGTGATTTTGACAACAGCGGCGCGATCTCACGGATCAGGCCCTGCTCGATCGCGATTTCCACCGGCCGGCCGGTCGAGTAGTGGATTGCCTCGATGCGATGTTCCGCGCGCTCGGTAATGGCGGGCCTCCGTAGGGTGGGCACCGCCCACCGTTTGACCAGGAGGTGGGCGACGCCCACCCTACAGCTCACTCTCCGTAGGAGTCTCGATCGACATACAGCGTGCAATCGGGATGCTGGCGCAGGATGGTCGAGGGACATTGTGTCGAGATGGGCCCATTCAGCGTCCGCTGCACCGCCTGCCGCTTGGTCGGCCCCGGCACCATGCACAACAGGTGCGCGGCGCCCAGGAGCGTCGGGATCGTCAGCGTCAGCGCATGCGTCGGCACCGCCGCGAAGCTCGGGAAGCAGCCGTCATTCACCTGCTGCCGCCGGCAGGCGTCGTCCAGTTCCACCACCTTGATCGTCTGCGGGTCCTTGAAATCCGCGACCGGCGGATCGTTGAAGGCGATGTGACCGTTCTCGCCAATCCCGAGACAAACGATGTCAATCGGTGCCTCGCGCAGCAGCGCGCCATAGCGCTGGCATTCGGCCTCGGGTGAATTGGAACTGTCGATCAGGTTCACCTTGCCGGGTTTGACGAGATCGAACAGGTGCGTCCGAACGAAATGGCTGAACTTCTGCGGCGCGCCTTCAGGCAGGCCAATGTACTCGTCCATATGGAATGCGGTGATCCGCGACCAGTCGATCCCGGACGCCTGCGCCAGCGTCGCCAGCGTCTCGTTCTGCGACGGAGCCGCCGCGAAAATCATCCGCAGATTTGGCTTAGTCTTCTGCAGCGCGCGAATCTTCGTTGCCACATCAGCGCCGGCGGCTTCGCCGAGCGCGCGACGATCGGGATAGACATTCACGCGCAGACGATCGACGGTTCGCGTAAGGATCGGCTGTGAGGTGGTCATTCTTTGGGTGTCCTTTGTCATTGGTCCTTTGTCCTTCGTCGCAACTTGTCTCCCTCGCCTGTTGCGAAGCACAAAGGACAAAGAACAAAGGACCATTCACTCATATTTTTCCGCGATGCTGACCGGCCGATCGGTTTTGGAGCTCTGGTAAATCGCTTCGATCAGTTGCACCGCCCGCAGGCCGTCTTCGCCGGTCACTTTTGGGGTTTTTCCCGCCTCGATCGAGTCGACAACGTTGGTCAACTGCATCTGGTGATAGAGCGGATTGATCGCGCGCGGGTCGGCGACGCCGCCGTAGCTCGGCGCCTGAAATTCCGGCTGCTGCTGATCGGGAACGGTCCAGTGGACGATCGAAGAGCCTTCCAGCTTGATCGTGCCCTTGTCGCCATAAAAGTTGATCGTCGAAGGGAAGCCCGGGCGGATGCTCGTTGAGGCCATGATCGTTCCGAAGGCGCCGCTGCGGAACTTGACGATGGCCAGGCCGAGATCCTCCGCCTCGATACGGTGCGCCTGCGTGGCGGTCTTACCGATGACCGACTCGGCTTGCCCGGAGAACCACAGCAGCAGGTCGATCGAGTGAATCCCCTGGTTCATCAGCGCGCCCCCGTCCATCGCGATGGTGCCGCGCCAGGCGGCGCTGTCGTAGTATTCCTGCGAGCGGAAAAACGGCAGCGACACTTCCGACAGCAGCAGCTTGCCGATGCCGCCTTCCTCCAGCACCTTCTTGATGGCGATATGCTGCGGCTCGAAGCGCCGCTGCGAGATGGCCGAGAGCGTCACCTTGTTTTCCCGCGCGGTGCGGATGAGCTGCGCCGCATCTTTGGTGCTCATCGCGATCGGCTTTTCGACCACGAGGTGCTTGCCAGCTCGCAACACATCCAGCCCGATTGGCGCGTGGCTGCCGCTGGGTGTCGTCACGCAAACCAGTTGCACGTCCGGGCGCTTGAGCAGGTCGTGATAGTCGGTCACGTAATCGCTGCCGACCTTTTCCGAAAACTGCTTGGCGCGGGCCTCGACTGGCTCGGCCACGACCGCGATCCGCGCTCCGGGAATATTCCGAATCGCCTCCGCATGAAAATCCGCGATCGATCCGCAGCCGATCAGACCGAATGTCCGCGTTGCCATGAGTTCGTCTCCGTAGTTCTCTCGCGATGCTGACTCACATAAAACGTAGAGCGTAAAACGTAACAAACGCCCGATCGCTCTTGTTACGTTTTACGTTCTACGTTTTACGTTCAATCTCTTCCGCCAGCACGCGCAGCGCCTCCAGCGTCATCCGGCTGCCGGTTTTCTTGGATGCGCCTTCGGGCGCGTAATGCGTCTCGATCGTGAAAAGTCCATCGTATCCGTCGGCGGCCAGCGCCTTGAGCTGCGGGATGAACGGCACGTTGCCCGACCCCAAGGGCACGCAGCGCGCCGTGCCATCGGGGCGGATGTAGGCGTCTTTCAGGTGAACGTGCGCCAGGACGTCTTTCATCTGCTGATAGCCAGCAGGAAAGGCCTCGCCGCCGGCGTAGGCTTCATTGCCCGGGTCCCACAGCCCGCGGACGGCCGGCGAGCCGATCGCGCGAACCAGCTCCGCCACTTCGTTGGCGAACCCGCCATTGCAGGAGGGCTCATTCTCCAGCAGCAGCAGGATGTCCTGCTTCTGTGCTACTTCGCCAGCGCGCTTCAGATACCGGACGACCTCATCGCTGTGCCGAGCCGGGTCCTGCTCGCGCCAGAAGGAGAAGATGCGGATTCGGCGCGTGCCCAACAGTTTGGCGATCGCGATCACGCGGTCGAGCTTTTTGAAATGAGCCTCAACGCTCTCCTCCGCCTGCCCGAAACGATCTCCCGACGCCACAGGCCGGGATGGATCCAGCGCACACTTGAACAGCGGCGACGCCACCGCCGAGACGAACAGGCCGTGGCCCTCGACGATCTTCCGGACCTCGCGCACCTGTGCATCGTCAACTTCCGCGACGTTCCTGCCATTGACGGTTCGGACTTCCACGTGCCGCAGGCCCTGCTGCGCGGCCCAGGCCACTGCCTCGGCGAAATCGCCGGACACTTCATCCGTCAGAATGCCCACACGCTGCATCAACCCAGCCATGCGTCCTCCATCAACCTTGCAACCGCGCAACGTATACCGCAGAAGCAGATGTTTGGAAACAAGGCGTAAAACGTAGGACGAAAAACGTGACGAGTCGTTTCCTGTGACGTTTTACGTTCCACGTTTTACGCTGAATCCTATTTGCTTCCTTTCAGATGTTTGTCAAAAAATCCCAGCACGATCGGACGCAGGTCCATCGAGAGCTGCCTCGATCCCCACTTCTGCAGATCAAACGAGTGGCCGGCGCCCTCGACAAAGATCAACTGGTGCTCGACGCCCTTTTCCTTCAGCTTGGCCGCAAGCTCTCTGGATTGATCCGCATCGACCGTGGTGTCCTTTGTGCCGTGCAGGATCAACGTCGGCGGACTCTTGGGAGTGATGTGAGACACCGGCGACGCCAGCTTCCACGCCTGCGGATCCTGATCACTGGAAGTAGTGAGCAGCGCGCTGGTGGTCGGGGGATCGCCAATCGGTTTGCCTTCTGGATCGGTTTTGCGCCGGGTGAGGAGATCGGCCGGACCATAGAGATCGACGACCGCACTGACCTTGTCGGAGATGGCGGGATACGGTTCCTTCGGCTCCAGTTCCGGCACGTCAGTGGTGTAAGCGACCATCAGCGACAGGTGTCCGCCGGCCGAGCCACCGATGACGCCCACGTGCTCTGTGTCGATTTGAAACTTGTCGGCGTTCCTGCGCAGGAAGCGGACGGCGTTCTTGCAGTCCAGCAGATTGTTCGGCCAGCGCTTCCCCGGGGTCATTTCATAATTCACACTGGCGCAGACGTAGCCCGCCTTGGCGAGCGTGGTGCCGATGTTGAATTCGCGCGAGGCCGCCTTATCGCCGCCAGCCCACCCGCCGCCATGGATAATCAGCACCGCCGGCGAGCGGGCGCCGGGGGCGCGGTCCGCCGGCAGGTAAAGGTCCAGCTTGTCCCTTCGATCCGTCGGCAGATAGGAGACATCCTGCTCGATCACCACTCCCGCGGGCGCCGGCGGCAAGACCGGTTTGGTCGCCGGCCGGTCCGCGGCTCGCCCAACTGCTGTCCAACTTTCGCCAATCAGAAGCAGACCGCTGCACAGCACCAGCAAAAGAAGCCGTCGTCTTGCGCTCATAGGACCGCCATCGTAGACGGTCAGTTGAGATGATGGAACAGGTCCTTGAATTGCGGCACCTTCTCAGCCGTTCCTTCCAAATCGTATTCATCGGAGATCAGGCTGCCGATGTACGCCTGCAGACGCGTGCGGGCATCGACCGTCGCGCGATGTGTTGCAATTTCGCTGGCGAAGTTGAGCAGGTCATAAACGCGACACCTGGCCGGCAGCACCCGCTGGCGCTTGGCCGAAAGATTCTGCAGATTCGCCAGGCCGTACAGCGTGTGTAGATCCCCGGCGACGTGGTCCAGTTGATCCTGCCAGCGTGGTGCGTCGCTTCGCTGCGGGATTTTTGCGAGCAATTTCTGCAACGACAGCACCTCGTGCAGCGACGCCCACGATTTCTGGGCCGACTCGAACCGCTGCCGTAGCGCCGCGAACCCTTCCTCATGATCGAACTGCCCCAGCGCGCGATCCAGCGTGTAGGCAGCGTCCTCGCCAAGACGAATATCGCTGCGGAAAGCCCGGCTGTAGCCGATCGCACCGTTCGAACAGATCTGCCGCAGGAGACTCAGATAGATCCGCGGCTGTCCAAAGCCGTCCACCGGCACCTCGACCACGAACCGGTGGTTGAACCTGTCCGGCCCGATGTCAAAGCCATACTCTCCCGAGCGCGGCACATGCGAGCTGGTGATCACGCCATTGTGGTAAGACAGATCGGCGTCGCTTTGCTCCTCACGACGATTGGGCACGCGGCGTGACAGCAAATGCATCGCCTCTTCATATCTCAACACCGGGCGTCGCGGGCTGGAGACCGCCAGCAACCGGCGCTTGTCCTCCGGATAATTCTCGGCACACAGCCGCACCCGGCTCTCCGGATTGGCGTCCACCACGCGAGCAAAGACCTCGTCGTAGCGGAAGTACCGGAAGATGTTTCCCGTCACGCCAAAGCGATGAAACAGCGAGGACCAGAAGCGAGGTGTCGGCCAGTAGAAATCGCCCCGCACCTCGATGCCCACCGCCATCTCCCGCCCGTCGCGCGGACGCTGACGCGTGATCACCCGCAGCTCCCGCAGCAGCACCTGGCGATAGTCCACGTTTTTGGGGCTCGTCCTCAGCAAATCCGACGGGAATTCCTCGGACGCTGGGGCTTGCACCTGAACGGATGTCTCACTTTGAGAACCCTGTATTTCGTCATTCCTGCGCGTCTTGTTGGCACGTTTCATAATGAGCCTCCTGTGCTCGGGTGTGGACTGCGGTAAGAACGCACTCACGGCGTGACTTCTGACATGTCCTGCGAACGATCGCGCCGCGACCAATGATCGCGGCCGGAGGGGAGCAGTTGCTTCGCCAGCAGCTTGGGAAGTTCGGCGTGTGACACGGCGATCAGCTCCTGCATCCGGCGCGTCATTGCATCGAGCTGCCGATTGGCTTTGAGCGATCGCCATTGCGGCGTGCCCCGGGTGCTGCCGCAGTGAAGCAGGTACTGTTCGGCGGGCAATGCGGTGCGCGGGAAGGGATGCCGCGTCTGTTCGCATTGCACGATCTGCTTGAACGGCACCTCCGCATGTTTCCGAAGCGCCCGCCCCGCCATCTGGATCGTGCAGAGCTTTCCGCTCGGCCGGCAGAAGACCGTCCTGAGACTGGGGCAGTCAAACCCCTCGGCCAACAGGATCATGTTCACCATCACCTCGACACGTCCGGCGGCGAAGTCCGCGATCTGACGCTCCCGGTCGCTTTTCGCGGTGACCAACTCCGCGCAAATTCCCAACTCCTCCAGCCGCGCGACGCACAGGCGGCACTGCTCCATTGTGTGAAAAAAGATCAGGCTCTTGCCCCACCGTCTCGGCTCGCGCACATACGTCTCGGCCACGGCTTCAGGCGTGTAGTGCGGAATCGTGTAGTGGTGATAGGGACTGAGGTACCCTTCCTGGATCAGGTGATGAATGCCCGCGTCGCGAATGCATTTTTCGAAACAGAGCTTGAACCGATCGGATCGGAATGGCGTGGCGGAAAGCCCCAGGATCTTCTTCGGCTTGATCAGCGAGTGGAGGTTGGCCATCGACAGCGCGCCGTCGTGCTGCGCCTCGTCAATCACCAGCAGGTCCACCTGCGGCGGATTTTTGTCAAACATCGAAATGAACCGCAGATCCAACGCGAATCCGCGCTGGTTCTCCGACGCCGCCTGCGCGAGCAGGTTGCGTCGCATAGCGCACCAGCCGACGCTCATTCCCAGCTGCTTCTGCATCCACCGGGCGATCGCCAATCCCATGACGGTCTTGCCGCTGCCAGTGGGACTCTCAATCAAAATTGAAGAGACCTCGGGCTCATTCCCGCCGGTCCCGCTGCCGCCAAAGAGTGCAATCACATTGGAAATGATCCGTCGCTGATATGGCCGCCCCTCCAACCCGGCGGGAAGAAAGTCAGGCCCAACCAAATGTCGCGGCAATGCCCTTGTGGAGTTCGAGGCGCGTTCATCTTCCATCGCATCTCCTGTGCAGGAAGCATGAACGCCGGCAGTTTCCCAGACCTGACGCTGCCGGAGTTCTTTCGACCAAGAATTGTTGCGTCGGTAAGACGCAGCGCCAGCCAGGCGCTCAGGCAATCAATGGAACGGCCGATTCGGTGGATCGCCCTTCGAATAAGGGCCACAAGACGTGTTATCAAAGCGGGCGATGGGATTCGAACCCACGACGTCAGCCTTGGGAAGGCTGCATTCTACCACTGAATTACGCCCGCAACATCGATCGTCATTATACAAGCATTTGTAAGCGGCGATTCAAAATTGTGGCCGACCTGACCAGCTCCGACAACACCCGCACTATAAACAGCCCCACCAGCGGAGGCAAGCGGATGAAAAGCGGTCGGGCCGGACGTTCAGGGCAATGGCGATGTTCACGTCGTCAGCAGCCGCAGCAGGTAGTGTTCGTCCAGGCGATGAAGCAGCGTTCAAAGGCATCGGGGTCCAGAGCGGCGAAGACGCGTCCGAAGGTATCATGACTGGGGACGCCGCTGGGCAGGTCTAGAAAGGTCTTGAAGCGTGAGAGCTTGCTGGCGCGAAGGGTCTGGAACTCCACCCAACCATCGGCTCCGCGCCGCGAGCCTTCGTCTACATTGACCTTGGCGCATGGCTCGCCGCGTTCGTTGGCTGGACCAGGGCGGCGCGGATGACGATCCGCGGCGGCCCGCGTTCACCCGCCATCGCACAGGCGCACCCGACACAAGGGCTGAAGGCACCTGAACGGGACGGCGCATTTCTGCCGCCAACAAAGAGGCGAAAAAGGACACAGCTCGGGGCGCCGATCCGAGCCTCATTCTGGCCCCTCACCAGCAGCAAATCGCAGCGCGTACAAGTCGGCATCCCTCATAACGAACCGCAGCCGCACCGGACGGCCGGCGAGGCGGCCCAAGTCATTGCCGCCTTTCCACCGGACCGCCCGCTCGATTTCGTTGCCGATTAACTCGACAGACTCCGCCCGACTGTAGCCGGCGATGGGCTTGCCATCAGCATCCTGGACCTCCACTCGAATTCCGCCGGCGGCGGAGGTGGCGAAGTTGAGCATGAGGCGGTTCCCGCTGAAGGTCAGCGCTTTGGTGAGCATCTCTCCGCCGTCGTAGGGCGCATTCACGGACGCGAAGCCGTCCAGACGTATGCTGTAGCGTTGGAGGTGAGCGGTGGGCTGGGCGTAATCCTGGTTGAGATACACCGACATCTCCGTCGGCCCGGTCTGCACGACGTTCAGGGCGGGGTAGTTGGTCCGCGAAACCCAATTACGGGCGCCGATGCCAGGTCGGATGTAGGAGCTGAGGAACGTGCGATCGTAGACGTTTCCGCCACGCGAGGTCTGGAAGATCGCGTCAGAGGTGTCCCGGAAGTACGCGGGGTTCACGTGGATGGCTGCGGCTTCGGCTGGGGTGAGCACCTGTCGCCCCGGCATGAATCGGGCGGCGATCGAAATGTAGATGTGATCCGCCCGAAAATAAGGGTGGGTTTGGTTCGTGTAGAGATGCTCCACCGGCGCGGGCGAGCCGTCGGTCCGCCGGTACTCCATCAGCTGGATGTTGCCCCAGTTCAGAAAGTCATCGCTATCGGCGCGGGCGATTCTTCGCACCTTCTCCTTTGCGACGCGGAAGTACATCACGTATTTCCGTTCGGCCGGCGACCAGAACGCCTGATTCTCGGAATCGAACATGTTGGACACGGCCGCGATGGCTGCATTCACCGCTTGCTTCGTCAGCACCGGTTTTTCCCGGAGCTTGCGCCATCGCAGCCCGTCCGACGAGGCGAAGGCGACCAGGCCGCTGCGCACCGTCCCGCCCAGCGCCTTGTATCGCTGGTCGGGCGCAGCGGCAGGATTATTGTCGAGCACCGGCGCGAAATTGTGCAGGAGCTGCGGGATCTGGGCCAGAATGACGTTGTTGTCGCTGCTCCCACGGATCCGGACGAGGCCGAGTTTCGGCTTGGTCCACTGGATGCCGTCGGACGACTCGGCGACGCAGGTGACCTCCTCCGCCCCGTCGGCTACGCCGCTTGCCTTGCCCCTATAGTACGCCCGCAGGAATCGGCCATCCCGGATAAGGGTGACGTAGCCGCAAAACGGCCCCTCCCATGGCTCATCGAAAGCGAAAGCTTGTCCTTCGTCGCGCGGTTCGTGGGCACGCAGGTTGGCACCGCCGCTCATCCGATCGATGAGGAAGCGATCGACCATCAGCTCGCGTCGCTGGCCCAGTTCGATCGCTCCATCCCGGCCGCTCGCCCCCCGGCCCGGCAGCAGCATCACTACGGTCAACCAGATAAGCCAACGCATGCGCCCTCCAAGTCGCGGCAATTCGCTCTTGTTCATCGTTGCCCGAATTCCGAGTGGGGCAAACTTACCGTTTCGCTACGTCGGGTGCACCCTGGCGCCGGCTGCGTGGTGGAATTGCGTCACAGGCCCGGTAGGTTTGCTGAGGCGCCGGGAAATTGGATCTGTGCGATTTTCTCAGTGATGTCGTGAGATGGGCAGAACGCCAGCTCAACAGCCGCAATCCGGCTGACCCGCGCCCGGGCAGCCACAACCTCGCCCACCGGTAAGCCGTAAATAAATCCGTTCAGCGGACGCTTGACGGGATCGAGATTGGTGATCTCAACGGTGGCATCCAGGGAGAGCAACGCCGATTTCCAATTCACGGGTTGCATGACGTTGGAGCCGACCAGCAGCCATGCCGGCGTATCCGCCAGCAACGGCTGCGCGCCCATCGACCGGGCGTAGGCGGTACTGCCGGCGGCGGTCGACAGCAAGGCTCCGTCGCAGACCAGCTTGGGCAGCCGCGGTCGCCCGTCGATCTTCACCTCCAACCAAGCCGTCTGTCCTGTCGAGCGCTCGACCCAGGCGTCGTTGAACGTCAGACCATTCTGCCAGGTTCCGTCCTTTAACTGCATTTCGATATACAACAGAGGCATCGGTCGGCTGATCACTTCGGGTAATGGAAAGCGGTCCAGGACCTCCTCTGGCTTGTTCAGCAGGAAGCCGAGGTGACCGGCATTCACCCCGAAGAACGGCACCCGCAGCCGCCAATACCGCTGAATGGCATGCAGCATCGAACCGTCTCCCCCGATCACCAGCACAAAGTTGGGATCGTCGGCCCGCTCATATTGCCGGAAACGCTCGGCCCACTGGCAGGCCCTGGGGTTCCTCTGGTCGTACGACAACAGCAGCCGTGGGTCGGACATTGGCTGCCGGACTGCGCGCACGACCGGCCCGCCCAGGTACAGCCCGTGGCGCCGGACATAACCCATCACTTTCGGATCCAGCAGCGTGTCCACCGCTTCGCTTCGGAACAGTCGCTCGCGCAGCGTGTAGCTGGACCCGTCGTACCCCGGCTCGGCAGCGAGAAGCATGTGCCGCGGCGGCAGGTCGGCTGTTGTAATGTGGTGACCCTCACGGCTGATGACGGCGAAGTTCAGCCGCTCCCACAGGCTCGCCCCCTGCTCCCAGATGCGGTGAATGAACGAGCGGCCTTCCTGCCCCCCGGCGATCAAATCCGTCCCGACGACGTGCCAGACCTCAGCGGCGCGTGCAGCATACCGACGCTCAAGGTCATGAGTGCGGGTGAACGTTGCCTGCTCAAGGTCAAACAGGTCGACTTCGACGCCGGGCATATCGCGGAAGGCCAGATCGGTCATGGCGGCCCGGTGCAGCGGGTCGACCCCGCACGGCTTGTCCGAGCGCGGTCCACACGGAACCACGATCACATGATCGAATTGCCTTCGGAGCCCCTCAACGATCCGCCGGTGATGCAGGCCAGGGGGGCTAAAGGTGCCGCCGTACACCGCCACCCGGCGCGGAAGTTCTCCCATAAAAAGATCCCTTGTGACGGCAGTGCCTGTGCGACGCCGCTACGATGAAAATCAATTGGTTGTACAGGGTGAGGAGGGTACACACCTCCAGTGCTCTGGCAAGCAGTATCCCCAGCCAAGCCAGGCCCCACCAGCCCCAGATCATTCCCCTTACAGACTCTTTTGATTTCACCCGATTCTTCCTATCTTTTCATCCGCCTCTCATCTAAGAGAGATAGCATTGCAAGGCTGCGGAGCCTCCGGGATCAGGTAGCGAGGGGAGTGTCGCTTTTGTGCCTGAGAACCGGGCAAACGAGTGGTCGATGAAATCTCAACCACATCAGAATGTTGAGAGAATATCTGGCGCTTCCGCTGCGGGCTTTCAATCGGCAGCCGCTGCCGTTCCGCCACGCGTGCAGGTCTGCGGTAAATTCCTGCGGCTCGGCGAGCAGCGCTGGTATGTGAAGGGGCTGACCTATGGCCCGTTTGCACCGAACGCCGCCGGGGATTTTCTTCCCAGGCGCATGCGAAGGTTGCGTGATCTGGCCAAGATCTGCAACCTCGGCGCGAATGCGGTTCGCGTGTATCACGTGCCCTCGGTGGAGTTCCTGGACGAGGCGCAGGAGCGGGGACTGCGCGTGATGGTGGACGTGCCGTGGGAGAAGCACCGCTGCTTTTTTGAAGATTTCTCCAGCCAACAGGAAGCCCGACGACTCGTGCGCGAGACTGCCAGGCGCCTCGGATCTCATCCAGCGTTGCTGGCGATCAGCGTAGGCAACGAGATCCCGCACGACGTGGTGCGCTTTTATGGCGCGAGGCGTGTGGCTTGCTTCATTGAAGAACTGGTTGCCACGGCCAAGGAGCAGGCCGCAGAATGTTTGGTGACTTACACCAGTTATCCCTCCACCGAGTTTCTCACGCCCAGGGGCATCGATTTTTACTGCGCCAACGTCTATCTGAACGACTCTGAGCTTCTGGCCCGGTATCTGGAACGCTTGCAACACGTCGCGGGGCATCTGCCCCTGGTTTTGGGAGAATGCGGGTTCGACTCGATTCGTCACGGGAGCGCCGGACAAGCGGCGTGCATATCGAGCCATCTTCGTCAGGTGTTCCGGCGCGGCTTGGCAGGGTCTTTCGTTTTCTCGTACACGGATGATTGGTACACCGGCGGCTCGCAGGTGAGCGATTGGGCTTTCGGCGTCACCGACTCCCAACGACGGGAGAAGCCGGCGGCTGGCGCGCTGAGAAACGCGTGGGCGGGATGGCGCTGTTCCGGTGAGGGTTCGTTGCCGCGAGTGTCCGTCGTGGTTTGCTCGTACAACGGAGCGGCCACGCTGCAGGAGTGCCTGAGTTCATTGAGCGCGCTGGAATATCCGGATTACGAGGTCATCCTGGTGGACGACGGTTCCACCGACCAGACGCCGCAAATCGCAGCCTGTTTCCCGCAGGTGCGATACATTCGGCAGCCCAACCTGGGGCTGAGCGCCGCGCGCAATACAGGACTGCACGCCGCCTCGGGGCAGGTCGTCGCTTATACCGATTCGGATTGTGTGGCCGACGAGAGCTGGCTGCTGTATCTGATTCAGGCGATGCAGGATCAGCAGGTGCACGCGATAGGCGGGCCGAATGTGCCGCCGCCGTCGGACAACTGGCGGGCCAAGTGCGTCGCCGCCAGCCCCGGAGGCCCGAGTCACGTGATGCTCGACGATCAGCGCGCCGAGCACATCCCGGGCTGCAACATGGCGTTCGACCGGCAGGTGCTGCTGGAGATCGGCGGGTTTGATCCTCAGTTCCGCCAGGCGGGCGACGACGTGGACATCTGCTGGCGTCTTCTGGCCGCTGACAAATCGATCGGCTACGCCGCGTCGGCGCTCGTCTGGCATCATCGCCGCAGCACCGTCCGAGCATACCTGCGGCAGCAGAAGGGATACGGCCGATCCGAGGCGATGCTGCATTTCAAACATCCGCAACGGTTCAACGCCCTCGGTTGCTCGGTCTGGCATGGCGTCATCTACGGAGAAGGCGCCGTTGGCCTGCCGGTGATCTCGCCCATAGTATACCATGGCCGCTTTGGTTCCGGACCGTTCCAGATCATCTACCGGCACAATCGATACAGCCTCTGGGCATATTTCACGGTTCTGGAATGGCACGCGCTGGCCGGGCTGATGCTGCTGCTTTCGATCGCCTCGCTCCCCCTGGCGGCGGTGAGCGGCGTCATGTGGTGCTTGAGTCTTACCGCCGCTCTCCGTATGGCGGTGGCAGCGCCGCTTCCGGACAACTCCCCTGCATGGTGCCGCCCGCTGGTTTTTGCCCTCCACCTGGCTCAGCCGGTGGTGCGAAGTTCGAACCGATATCTCTACCGTCTCTCGAGAAAAAGACTGCCCAAATCGCGGGTTTCTGGGGAGGGCTCCACTGCCGCGAGCAAACGAATCTCCTGGCGTGCCCACGATCTGTATTGGAGCAGCGATTCGGGTCGCGGGCGCGAGCACCTGCTCGAACGCCTGGTGGATCAGGCGCGAACGGAAGGTTGGCTAGGCGACCTGCATGCGGAATGGAAAGCGCACGATGTGGAGATCTGGGCCGACCGCTGGCAGAACGTGCAGATCCACACTGCCACCGAGGAACTGGGCGGCCCGCGTCGCTTCACGCGCGTGCGCTGCGTCCTGCACCTGACGAGGTTTGCCAGAACGGCGATGATCGTAACCCTGCTGCTGCTCCTGGCATCCCTGGTTCAGCACAGGCTGTGGTCCGTGCTGCCGGTGGCCGCGCTGGCAGCATATGGGTTCGCTGCTGTAGTGATCAGCCGGCGCCGCTGCCGACGGGCAGTCTCCAGCCTGATCTGGTCCGCTGGTCAGGCCGCGGGGCTGGATCCCGTTGCAGACTGGGCCGCGTCGCCAGCCGATCAGCCCAGCGCAGGACCGTTGCCGGCGCCAAACAGGACAGTGACTGCAGCGCGCGATCATGCACCACTGCCGCAGGACCCGCGGGGTACCGGCGTCGCAGCAGATGCCGAGGATGAGACCGCGGTGCCGGCGTATTGAAGTTCATCCGGCAACCGCCACTAAGCCTCCGCATGAATACTTGAATCAAGCCATGTGCGATTCTTCAACAACTCGACTCCACGCTCATCGCGGCTTCACGCTGGTGGAGTTGCTGGTCGTCATTGGCATTATCGCGGTCCTGATGGGGATCCTGCTGCCCTCGCTCACGCGGGCGCGGGAAATGGCAAATCGAACAAAGTGCCTGAGCAACCTCCGTCAGCTCGGCGCAGCGATGATCATGTACTCCAACGACTATCGGGATCGATTGCCGAACACCAATCCCATTTCGACTCCCAGCGACTACGACGCGACCAACGCCGTGCTCACAAATCTCAACGAGCAGTATGTGAAAGCGCCTGCGACGTTTCATTGTCCCTCCGATGTTGATCCGGTTCCGCAGCGGATTGTGACCGCGGACCCGTCCCTGCCGAATTCCGCGCGAGTGAGCTACGACTTCTACAGCCCCTATTGGGTGCCGGAAAAAGGTCCCAAGCTTCCGCGGATCCCTTACGCGCCGCTGGCATGGGATTGGAACGGAGGCGACAAGAAGAGGAGTCGTGAACAGAACCACGGCACCGAAGGGGGCAACGTCGTTTTTGCCGACGGACATGCCGAGTGGCAGGATCGGCCGCAATGGGACGGCCCGGACTGGCCCAACCCGGCGGATAAGTATTACCCCAGCTGAGCCGCCCATCTGACCGCACCCAGGCCACTGCGCGATGCGTGCTTCGAATCTACGTCTTATCACCGGCGCGGATGGCTGTGAACTCCGCGCCGATGTGACCAGTCCCTCTCTCGAGCAACCATTCTCGCTGTGGTACCGGTTCCCATCCCATTTTGCTGATCTCCTGGACCCGCGGGCGGGTGATTCGCTGATGGCAGCCTTGCTCCTGCCGGCGATGTGCACGGGCGAAACACTGGAAATCGAAGCGCCCGTGTCGCCCGTCCTCCGGCGCGCCACCAGCGAGATTCAGGCGATTTATCACCGATGGAATCCGAATCTTCAGATCGTCCAAGTCGCAGCGCCGGCGAAGGAGCAAATACCTTCCGTCGGACGCCAGACTGGAATGTTCTTTTCATCTGGGGCCGATTCCTTCTACACCCTTCTGAAGAATGTCACCGAGACGCCAACGAACGGCGCAGGCGAGAGGCTCAAGCACCTGATCCTCGTGCACGGATTTGACATCGCTGTGGGGAAGTGGAACAGTTCGGTTTTCGATCAACTGCTTCACAACACCGGGACGTCGCCTCCGAGTTGAGGCTGGAACTGATTCCGGTTGCGACCAACGTCACGGATCTGCTGGACCTGTACGTTGATTGGGGTGCACTGGCCCACGGCGCAGCCATGGCCAGTGTTGGATTGGCGCTTCAGCCACTGTTGCGAACTGTGTACATCGCCGCGAGCTATACCTACTCAACCCTGTTCCCCTGGGGCACTCACCCAGAACTGGATCCGCTCTGGTCAACCGAAGGCATTTCGTTCATTCACCACGGATGCGACGCGACCCGGCTGCAAAAGATCCGGTTCATCTCCGGATTTTCGGTTGCGCTGCGCAACCTGCGCGTCTGCACCTCGCTGGGCGCTGAGTTGAATTGCGGGCGTTGTGAGAAGTGCCTCAGGACCATGATCGCCTTGCACATCGCGGGCAAGTTATCAGATTGCCCGATGCTGCCGCACGCCATCGATCTGGACCTCGTGAGAAAACTCCGCGTCCGTTCCAGTGGCCAGCGCATCTTTCTCACGGAGTTGGTACAAGCTCTGGAGAATTCTCCAGCGGATGCACTGCTGCGCGACACACTGCAAGCAGCCTTGGACGTGGGGGAATTGGCAGACCCCTCCAGGGCGGCTGATGTCGCCTGGATGAGAAACCTGCACCTGGCCACCAGCGATCTCGAGCGGCATTTCTCCCCCGCCGCCAGGATAATTCTGGTGGACCAGGATGAACTGCGTGACCTCGTTCGCGGCTCTCGGCATATCCTGCCCTTCCTCGAGCGCGACGGCGGGTACTTCGCCAATCCCGCGGACGATGAAACCGCGATCCAGGAACTACAGCGGATGCGGGCGGCGGGCGCGGAGTTTCTGGTCTTCGCCTGGCCGGCGTTCTGGTGGTTCGATTGCTATCCGAAGTTCTGCCAATGGGTGCGCGAGCAATATGAGTGTGTTCTACAGAACGAGCGGCTGATTGCTTTCGACCTGCGCCGGCCGGCAGGCTCCGTGCCGTCGAAAGATTAGCCGCCAGCGCAATTGGCGAGCAGTTCTTGAGCGAGGGTCACCGCTTGCGCGGGCGACGTTGCCTGGCGGACCAGGGCAGTGGCGCTGGTCCAGGCCCGGTGAAATCCGCTCAGCTTCCCATAACTGTTGTCCAGCAGCACGTGCGGGATCCCGAGTAACAGGCAAAGAATGTGGCCGTGCAGGCGATCGGTAATGACCACCCGGCCGCGGCTGAGCAGGGCCAACCCACGCTCCAGACGCTCAGTTGCAAGGGAATCGCACGTTTGCCGCAGTTCCTCATCATGTAAAGCCGGCAGCACCTTCGCCTGCCATGTCTCCGCACGCAGCGCCTCATACCTGCGGGCCGTTTCGGTCGTGACCTCTTTCAGCCAATCCGCGCGTTTCATTCGTTCGCCAAACTCGGGCAGTGGTTCGCCCCTGGATTCGGCGTCGGTTCGGCCGAGCCACAGGATGTCCGCCTGCGAAGCACCTCGACGCTCCTGCGTGCCCAGCGCGAAGGCCATGTCGGGGCAGAGCGCACTGGCGCCGGTGAAATGCGCGCGGGCAAAATCGAGGCTCGGGTGATCGCGGCAGAGCACCGTCAGGTTCCGGTGCGCATTGAACACCCGGGCGGCTTCGCCGATGTCCCACTCGTCCATGAAGTAGATCGTCTGCGGCAACTGAACGATGGGGTTTGCGGGAAAATGTTGGATGACGCTCTCACGGAAGCGCTGGTGGTGGATCCAGAAATCCCCAAGGTTGCCGCCGCCGCTGAGTAGAATGACGCCGTCCCCAATCCGATCCGACAGATGCTCGCGCGAGTAGCTCTCGGTGTCGCAGGTGTAAACGATTTCGGCTCCGCGTTGCGCAAGCCATTTCGTCTGCCCAAGCCAGATGGCGCTATCGCCGACGTTGGAGTAGCTCGGGAAATCCAACAGTGCGCACCGAACTCCGGAAGGAATGATCGGCGACAGGACCTGATCGATCATTGCCGCCAGGCGATCTACGGTGTCATCAGCAGCTGAGCTGGACAGCATCACGTCGAGCCTTTCGAGCCGCCCGGATCGGGCACCGGTGTTGAAGGATCCAGGGACCGAAACACCTCGGCATACTGGCACCGCGCCGCCAGCGCGCCGCGATAGCGGTTTAATCCACGCACCGCATGATCGTACCGGAAGACGCGCAGTTGAGATTCGTAACATCGAATCGCACGCAGCTTCACCTTCATGCAATCGGTAATATCCTCCGGCCAATCAAACTCCGGCATCGGCGTCCAGACCTCGTAACCGCGTAGCTCCGGCGTCGCTCCGCCGGCCTGCCTGAGGGCGCAGCGGACCAGGGGCAGGCACGCATGATGGTCCGGGTGAGACTCTATCGGATGGGGCAGGTAGATCACGCTTGGCTCACTGCTGCGCAAAAGCGCCGCGAGCTTTTCGCCGCCGCTGGCGACGTTTTCCATCAGGCCGAGGTCCGCAAGGCGCAGAAACTCGATGCGTTGCACCCCCAGGACCTCCCCGGCGTTTCGTGCTTCGGTTTCTCGGATTCCGCCAGCCTGCTCGGGGGACAATGCCGCGATGCCACGCTCGCCGGACGTCAGAAAAACGACATGCACCTCTTCTCCGCGCCGCCTGTGCAGGCAGATCGCCCCGCCGCACCCGATCGCCTCATCATCGGGATGAGGGGCAATGATCAAGATCGGGCCCACCGTCATCGCGCTTCTCCGATCCCCGCTGCACACAGCACCGTGCGAGCGATTTTGGCTGAATCAAACTGCTCGCGAGCGATTCTCCGTGCGGCGGCGGAATGTCGATCGTAGTCACGCCGAATCATGCGAATGGCCTCGGCGGCTTCCTCCACGGTTGCCGCGGAAAACAACCCTTCACCCGTCGGGAGTAGGTCCGCAAAGCCTGTCGTCTGCAGCACAACCGGGCGTCCTGCGGCCAGATAGCACCCCGAACGATCGCTGAACCACCCGCAGTGCGTGCCTGCGTAACCTCCCTTGGTGCAACTGAACTCCCCCGCCGAGCCGCTGACGTAATCCCGATAAAGTTCCGGCGTGGCGACGATCGATGGATCTTCAATGTGCCATCCGTGGCGCTTCAGGTCCGGTAGGTCGGGGTCGTCGGGATCGATGTTTAGTGCAATCTCGATTGGCTCTCCTGCGAGTTGCGGCAGATCAATGAACTTGCGGAACTCCTCGGCCTTGGGTCCGAGGACCTTCTGCTCGAATTCGAGATAGCCGTAGCTGCGCCAATCCGCGATGGTCGTGAACCAGTCCCGCGTCACGGGGCCGCTCTTCTCCCACCAGTCCAGCACGACCGGATTCCAGATCGGCCTCCAGTCGATCCCGGCCAGCGGCAGGCGGCATCGCGTCGTGCCAATGTTGCCGCCCACGGTGAAATAGATGTCGTGAACCCCAAAAACCTCGGCCGGGTGGTCTCCGGATGCCCACAGATGCGAGTAGCCCGGATCCTGCTCGACCAGGATCCGTGGCCGCACTCCGTCCACCATCGGATATGGTTTGCGGCGGTAGTGCGCCGCCAGCGTCACCAAAGCGCTGGCTTCCCGAACGGCTGCCCGCACCTGGTTCGAATCCATTCCAGACAGGAAGCGCAACCCCGGCTCCACAATCAGCGCCGCCCGATCCATTCGCCACCAGCGCGACACCAGGTCGGTAAAGTACCGGGCGAGCGCGGGGCTGCCTTCTCCCGGGTCCTCCTTCAGAAATTCCAGAAAAAAGACGCGATGCCCCAGTCTCTCGAACGCGGCGAGCCATTGCAGCACGTACATGGTGTGCCCGCCGCGACCGAGGCTGGCGGGGCCGACCAGGTCCTCGATGACGATCAGGCTCGCCATGGCATCGTCCCTTCACCCTGCGCGAGCACCTCGATGGCCCGGGCATAGACGTGGACATATTCCGCGGCCATTCGTTCGGCTGAGAATCGTTCCTCCGCGCGTTGACGGACCCGAGCGCGGTCAAGTCGCAGCACCTGCGGCAAACATCGCGCCAGTTCCGCCAGATCAGCAGCGGCGCATCCGGTGATGCCCTCCTCAACAATTTCTCCCACCGCTCCCAAGGCGATACCCGCGATAGGCGTACCGCACATCATCGCCTCCACCATCACCAACCCAAACGGCTCCGGCGCCTCGATCGGATATAGCAGCGCCTTGGCCCCGCCGAGGAATCGATCCTTCTCCGTGCCGGCCACATAGCCGACATATTCGATCTGCCGCCCGTCCACCAGCGGTTCAACATGATCCCGAAAGTAATCGTTCGCCGGTCCCGCGATCTTCAGCCGGAGGTTCAATTCCCGCGCGATGCGAATGGCCGCGAGCACGCCTTTATCGGGAATGAAACGCCCGAGAAAACAGACGTAATCTTCCGGCTGGCGCCCGAACGTGAACTGTGAAGGATCGATGCCGTGGTGCACCACCGCAGCGGGTTTTAAGTCCGAAAGCGCGCTCCATTGGAAATGCGAAATCCCCGAGACGAATCCCTGACAGTAAAGCCGTCGCAGCCGCGCTTCGTCTTCATAAGGCGTGGTATGCAGCGTATGGACCATCGCAGCGGCCGAGAGGCGCGTCAGCGGAAGGCCCCAGAGATAGCCGTGGCTGTGGACGACATCGAAACGTGCTGACTGCTCCACAGCGCGGCACAGGTTGATCCACTCACAAAGTCGCCAATCGTCCGGCGCACCGGCGGCGCCATAGCCGCCCGGCAGCGTCTCGACAAGTTCGGCTTCGACCTCCGAACCTGCACAGGCAAAAACCGTCACTTCATGACCGAGGCGCGTCAGTTCACGTGTGAGCTGCCAGACAATGGTTTCGATGCTGTCGCTGCCGTGCTGGCGGACAGGAGTAGAGACAGTCGAAACTTGTGCGATGCGCATTGGCAAGATTTCCGCCTGCTCGAATCAAGTGCTGCGCGTTCTGCTCGCCGTCGCCCGCTCCAGCAGCGGCGGCAGAACAACTTCACTGGCAAAATGCGTCACCGCTAATTCCCGCGCCGCTCTCGCGTGTCGCGCATACTCGGAACTCAGCCGCTGCAGGTTTTCCAGCGCCTCATCTTGCGTGCGAAACGGCAACAGCCCGGCGCCGGTGGGCAGGTGCGCGCTGAAGCCGGTGTCCTGAACGACGGCCGGCCTGCCGCTGGCGAGGTAGCACTCGGTGCGATCGCTGAACCAGCCGCTGTTCGTCTGCACATAGGTCTGCTTTGCCACACTGAACTCGCCGCGCGAGGCGCGGATGTAGTCGCGGTAGGACCAGAGGTCATGCGACACTTCATAGGCATCCCGGCAACTCCACCCATTTGCGCGGAGAAAATCCATCGGGCCGGTGATTGCCAGCTCCAGCGGCACCGGCGATTTCGAAGCAAGGTGCAGCACCTTCAGAAACTCGCGGTCCTTGTTGCCGCCGATGTCCTCGAAGCTTTTGATCTTCCATGTCATCACCGTCGTGAACTGCTCACGCGTCGGCGCGGAGGACGGCGCCCATTGCTCGACATCGATTGGCTGCCAGGTGTGCATCCATTTGAATGGCCCGGTCGGGACCTTGCAGGCCGGCGTGCCAATGTTGCTCCCAAACGTGAAGAGCGCGTCAAAGCCGGCGAAGAAGTCCACATACCAGCCGACCCCCTTGGCAATCGCGAGCTGCGTGAAGGCGGGATCGCTGTCGATGAACACCTTATGCGGAATGCGGGCGTATTCGTCGCGCCAGAACCAGCACCCACCGGAGAGGTTGAGGAACAGATCGCACCGGGCGCAGACCCGGCGCCAGGCCTCGCGATCGTGACCGTAGTACTTTTCACCCGTGTAATCGACGTAGCACCAGCGATCTCCCAATTCGAATGTCGCGAGGCACTCTTGGATGAAATCGACGGCGTACGTTGGATCGGTGGCGATCGCGTTGGCGAGCGGATCGAAGTTGCACTCGCCGGTATCCTCAAGGTACCAGACCTCGTGCCCCAATTTGCGCAGCCCCAGCAGGTACATGAGCGCGCACCATGCGACGCCGCCGTAGGGGTACCGGCCCATGATGCCGGCGAGAATGATCCGCATCTGAGCCTCCGACAGCAGGCGCTACCCCGTGGTCCCGCCAAACTGCGACCGATGAAACGCAGTATACAGTCCCCCTGCGCTGATCAATTGATCATGCGTTCCCGTCTCGCGCACCTGCCCCTGATCCATGACGATAATCTGATCGGCATGGCGGATGGTGCTGAGCCGGTGAGCAATGACCAAAGTGGTGCGGTCTTTCATGAGCCTTCCGAGCGCCTGCATCAGCAACGCCTCAGTCTGCGGGTCTAGCGCGCTCGTTGGTTCATCGAGGATCAGGACCGGCGCATCCTTCAGCAGTGCCCGCGCGATCGACAACCGCTGTCGCTGGCCCCCCGACAGTGTTGCCCCGCGCGGACCAACTACAGTGTCATAGCCGTCTTGCAACTTCTCGATGAACTCCTGCGCGTTGGCTGCCTGCGCCGCGGCCTCGATCTCCTGCGGCGTGGCATCCGGCCGGCCGTAGGCGATGTTCTCGGCGATCGTCATGGGAAACAGCAGCGGATCCTGCAACACGATCGCGATCCGCCGGCGCAGGCTTTTGAGCTGCACATTCCGCAGATCGTAGCCATCCAGCGTCACCCGTCCGTCCCACGGATCAAAAAATCGGGGAATCAATCCGACCAGCGTGCTCTTTCCCGCGCCGGTCGGGCCGACGATCGCGATCGTCTGCCCCAACCGCGCATCGACGGAGACACTTCGCAGAATCGGACGGTGTGCGTCGTAGCCGAAGGTCACGTTTTCGATGCGGACGTGAGCGCCCCGGCCCGCAGAAAGGCTCCGGGTTCGGAGTTCTGGATTCGGTAAAGAAGGGTTTCCTCCCATTGAATCCTGAACCCCCAACGCTGAAGCCTCACCCGAATTCCAAGGGTCGATTGCGTCGGGACGATCCCGGATTTCGGGTTCCTGTGTCAGGATCTCCATCACGCGCCTGGCGCTTCCGGCGGCGTTCTGTATTGTGGATGAGGTGTACGCCAGCGCTTCCAACGGCGCATACAGCGAACTGAGGTACGAGAGGAACACCAGAATCTCCCCTACAGACAAACGCCCCGCCATTGCCTGTCGGCCACCGATCCACAGGACCGCCGCCGTCCCCAGGGCCGTCGCCAGGCCGGTGAGGACCTTGAACTGCAATTGCACCTTCGTGGTTGACATTGCCGCAGCGAGACTTGCATCGGTGCTGGCGCGGAAACGCTCTTCCGCTTGCTCTTCGCGCGTGAATGCCTGAATGATCGGCATGGCCGACAGGGTCCGCTCGACGACTTCATACAGTTTTCCTTCCACCTCCTGCTGGCCATAGCTCGCCTGAAGCATTGGCCCTGCATAGCGACGCAGCGTGAACGCCAGCATCGGAACAACCGCGAGCGACACCAGCGCCAGCGACCAATTCAACCGCAGCAGCACGAGGAACATGATCACCAGCGAGCAGGCCGAGGAGGCCGCGGGAATCAATGCATCTTTGACAATTGTGGTGATTGAACCCGAGTCCGTGGTCACGCGACGGATCGAATCTCCCAGGGATTTGCGATGATGAAAGCGCAGTGACAGGCGCTGCAGGTGAGCGAAAAGGTCGGCCGCCAGCCCATACGCCAACTGTTGACCAAAGGTCAGATTCGCGATCGCCGATGCGGCGCTGACAATCGAACTCAGCACAAAAAGCAGAATCGTCCCCGCCACGCACCAATACACCAGATGAATCGGGCTCCTGATTCCCGGCAGATGATTGACGATCGTTCGGATGAGAGGCGGCATCGGCTGGCGTGACAGCGCATGATCCACCAGCACCTTCAGCGGCCAGGGCTTTAGCAGATCCAGCCCTGTTTTGAGCAGCATCGCAAGCAGAACGGTTGCCATGCCGCGCCACTGCCGCGCCGCCAGCCCGAAGAGCCACCGCGCCAGCGACGCCGCGCCTGTCTTGTGATGATCGCTCGGTGCGGACATGGCATTCACGCCTGGTTTACCGCTCATGATGCCGCTCAACTCTGTCCAACGAAGGCATCACTCTTCCCTCCCACCTGTGCCGCATGAAATCGCGCATACAACCCGCCCCGAGTGAGTAGGACTTCGTGATTTCCCTCTTCCACTACCTGGCCATCCTGGAGGACGGCAATCGAATCCGCTCTTCGAATCGTGCTCAGACGGTGGGCGATGATGAAGGTGGTCCGGCTGACCATCAGACGCTCCAGGGCATCGATGAGCATCGCCTCGGTTTGTGCGTCCAGAGCGCTCGTCGGTTCATCGAGAATCAGGATCGGCGCGTTCTTCAGCAACGCTCGTGCTATCGAGAGCCTTTGCCGCTCTCCTCCCGAGAGTGTCATCCCGCGCTCGCCAAGGACGGTGTCATAGCCCTGCGGCAACTGCTCAACAAAGGCGTGAGCATTGGCGGCGCGAGCCGCCGCTTCGATCTCCGCTTGCGATGCTCTCGGACGACCGTACGCGATATTCGCCGCGATCGAGTCAGGAAACAGAAACGCCTCCTGAAGCACCAGCGACACGTTGCCTCGAAGTTCGCGCAGCCGCATGTCACGTACGTCGTGCCCATCGATCGTCACTCTTCCCTGCCACGGATCGAAGAAGCGCGGGAGCAGGCCCACCAGCGTGGTCTTTCCTGCGCCCGTGGGACCAACGATCGCGATCGTCTGCCCCGGCCGCGCTGACAGCGAAATGTTCCGGAGCACCGGGCGCTGGGGTTCATACCCGAACGTGACGTTCTCGATGCGGACTTCGCCGCGGATCTTGATCAGCGATATAGCGTTTGGCTTTTCTCGTACTTCCGGCTCGGATTCCAGCACTTCGCAGACGCGATCAATCTGGGCACGAAGGGATTGAAGTGACAGATAGGCGCTGGCCAGGGCCGTCATCCGCTGCTGCAGCATGGTCAGATATGCGATGAACACGAGCAAGCCGCCGATCGTCAGCGCGCGTTGGAGCACGCGTTGCGATCCGATCAGCAGGACGATGCCGGTACCGATGGTCAGGATCAGTCCCGATGACAAATTCGAAAGGCTGCTGAGCAGTACGCTGCGTCGGGCGGATCGCATGGCCTCGCGGGCGAAGGCCCACAATCGACGATGCTCGCGTTCCTCCTGCCCGAATGCCTGCACGACCTGAATCCCGCTGAGGGTCTCCTGGACATGCGATTGGATGCGGCTCTCGATCTCGCGCCGCCCGCGGGCGATTTTGCGCAGGCGCCGGCCGACCACGATCACTGTCACAGCCATCAGAGGCGCAACCACGAACGACACGAGGGCCATCGCCACGTCGAGCCGGGCCATCGCCCACGCCGTGCCGACCATGAACAAGATGGACTGCAACGGCGTCACCAGCAGGTTTTCGATCAGGCTGTTGACACACCAACTGTCGCCGGTGATCCGCGCCATGGAGTCGCCCACGCCTTGACGCGTGTGGAACAGCAGCGACCTGCGCCCAATGCGGGCGAACAGCTCAGCAGCCAGGTCATAGACGGTCCGCTGACCGGTCCGGATCCAGGTGAGCGTGTATGTCACATCGAGCAGGCTGCCCAGCGCAAACAACATCAAAGTGGCGAGCACCATCGCGCTCAGCAGCGCGCCGCGATTTTGCGCCCCTCCCAACGACGCGATCAGCCACCGCACCAACCGAGGCTCGGTAGCGACGTCCCGGCTGCTCAGCACATGATCCACGACCAGTTTCATGGGCCACGGCTGAAGCAGCGAAACGCCGCTGGAGAGCACCATGACCACAACGATGGCGACCCACCCGCGCCAGTGAGCAAGCGCGCGCCGCAGCAGCCGCACTTCACGGGTGCCAGCCAGCCGTCGAGCAAAGAGCTGCGGAATCCTCATCCGGGGGCCAGTCTGACAAGAACGTCGTTACTTTTCGACTGGCATCTCACGCTGGAGAACAAATCGTCCGGCATTCCATGGTTGGTTACGGCAGTTGAGTCACGTGATAGACGCGGCTGCAGCGTGCCGATGGCCCACCCGATCCGGCGTAGCGATCGACGAATTCAGTTCTCTTTTCCCGGAGAATGTTGGCTCCGCGCGACCTGGCTTTGCTTCCACGCCTGCAAGTATTGCTCTAGTCCCTTTTTTGCCGCTGGCGACGCCTTTTCGATAGCGGACTGGCAGGATTGCTCGAAGTCTTGCGGGTGCTTCACGCGCAGAAGACTGGCTGTCTGTGCTGCGACGGCTTCGTCATACGCCGAAAGGCGCCTGATCGCGTCCGGCCAAGTGCCATCGGCATTGACCAGACGGTTGGCATAGTCATAGGCGCTGTCGAATTGCCCCGACCCATCGGCGTCCACCCAGACGGCGCCGGTTGCGCCGAGCACGAGGTTCTGCCAATAGATCGACATTGGCTGGTATGGCTTGGCCGTGGGCCAATAGGGGCCGCGGATGCCTGGGCCGGTCGCGATCGCGACGAGATGCACGTCATGCAGTGGTTTGGGCAGAATCCACTTGCCTTCCCATTTCACGCCGGCTGCTTCGGGATTGCCCGCGGGGGCTGCGATGTCAGCCTCCTGAATTTTGACTCCGTTGGCATACAGCGCCACGTGCGTTGCCTGGCTCCATTCAGGCCCGAGGACCCGAACCCGCACCTCCAGATCGCCTGTGGCCGGCACCAGATCCCCCGGTCCAAAGCGCCCATCAATGCTGATATCGGTGAGTAGCCCATAGCTCACCAGCACCCGCCCTTCTTTGAAATGTTTGACCGCCTGCGCTACGTCGATCTTCCCGACATCGGCGTCGGAGCAGCGGATGTAGGTACGGCCCTGGCCGACGATGTATCGGCTGACATCGTGGGAATCACTGGAGCCAACAGGCGTCAGCTTGTATCCGTGGTTCAGCATTCCCATCCAGTCGTGGAGCAGTTGTGTGGGATCCGTCTGGGTCGCTCCGGAGTTGATCACCTCCATCGCGCTGGTCGGAACCGTCCATCCGTCCAGATCTTCGCCGGTGAGGCTGATGTGACGGCTTGGGTCGAACGGGCGCAGCCCATGTTTGTCGCGTGCATGATTGAGGATCACCGCCGGCCGGTCAGCGACTTCCGCGATGTTCTTCGCAACGGCATCCCAACTGTGAACCCGCCAGTTGATCAGTTTCGCTCCTTTGGCGATGGGGAAGACGTTGAAGTGCCCCAGCGATGTCGTGACTTCGTTCCCCATGACAGGCGTGAAGTACTGTCGAACGTTCATCTCCCGCGCGACCGGCTCGTAATCGATCTGCAGGTTGTGGTCCGTCGCAATCGGCAGCTCGATCCCTTCGCCGGCCAATGTGATCATCCGCTCCTGGATCGTCGCATCGCCATGCCGGGAGTAGGTGAACGTGTGAATGTGAGTGTCACAGCAGACGTAATTTTCGGTTGGCACCACCCGGCGGATTTTCAGTGTCTTCTGAGCGATTTGGTTTGGGCGAAGCTGCAGTTTGACGGAGTCGAGGCTGTACTCAAAGCCACGGCCGGCGTAGACGGTGTAGTCTCCCGCCGGCAGCTTGACGTGGGCTGAACCATCGGAGGTGTAGACGACGCCGAGGCGCACCGCCAGATGCTGATCCGATCCTGTTCCCAGGCTCACCAGCGCGCCGCGCGGGTCAGCGATCGTAATGCGGGCAGGCAGTTCCGCACCGCTCTCGTCGAGCACCTTAAGATCAAGTACACATTCCGAAAGCGCCTGCTGGTGTGGCAGATCGAGAAGTTCCGCATCGCCGATGGCAATGTCGTCCGAGGGTCCGCTGCCGCAGGCGACGCGCAGCTCGTTCTTCCCCTCCCGCAGTGCGCCGGCCGGGACCGACCAATACGTCACCATCTCGTTTTCGTCCTGAGGGATCTTGCCCAAGTCGTGACTGTTGAGGGTGAGCTTCCACGTCTGCTTAATGTCCCGATGGCGGAGTTTCAGCGTCTTTTCCGTGGCATTGATTCTTGCGTCGAATTGAACAACCAACAGGCTGGATTCCGCCTGCGGCGGAAATTCGGACCACTCCCGCTCTGATCCCCAGCGCACGTGATGCATTTTGGGATCGAGGACGCGCCCCAGAGCCGGAGTGCTGACGAGAAGGCAAAGGCTCATCGCGCAGGAGAGGAGTTTCTCCGAACGAATGGTGAAATTCATGGCATTTTGTGCTGTCCGCCGAGTGCGGGCGCGCCAGCACTTTCATCGCCTATACTGGTCGCGAAGACGCCGGAACATCTCCTTTGCGGGTTGAGCTTCGACCTCTCCACGGTCACACGCCGCAATTCCGCGATCGATCTCTTGGGTCCAGGCGGTATCGATCCGCTCACGGTCAGCATAATCGATCGTCATCCAGAGCTCGTCCGCCAGCGCTTTTCCTCTCTTGAGGATCCAGTGTCATTGCCTCGGCCAATATTTGATCCCTGGTTATTGTGGTTTACGAACTGAGTTACCCCCACTCGAACCGGAGTCAGTCCTTCATGGAAATAAGAACCCAACTGAAAAATACGGCATAGGGCAGCAAGATAAGCCAATAGAAGTATTTCCCTGCCAGCCAACCGTTCACCAAAGGCACGAAAGCCAGCAAAATCACTCCGGTACAAAAGGCATTGATCAGGGCAAAGACGTTTTCTGAGACTCGATTTGCGAGCCAAGGCACGCCGTAAAGGCAGTACGGGATGAACAACCATGCAGGCAAAAGGAACAGCACGGGCAACCAACGAATCCGAGGTTTGCTCGTGCCTGAATACATGGAATTCTCAATAACACGAAGAAGGGCGGCTCGCATGAGCCGCCCTTCGTTGGTTTTCGTCAGTTGTTCAGGCCAGCGTCCCCAGCTCCATCTCGTGCAGGCCCTTGCCGGCGGGAACCATTGGGTAGACGTGCTCGTTGGGCTCGACGTAGAAATCGACCACGATGGGGCCTTTGTATTCGAGCATTTCCTTGACGACTTTCGGCACGTCGGCCTTGTTGTCGCAGCGGATGCCGCGGACGCCGAAGGCTTCGGCCATGGCGGCGAAGTTGGGATTCTTCATGACCGTCTGGCTGTAGCGCCGGCCGTAGAAGAGGTCTTGCCACTGCTTCACCATGCCCTGGAAATCGTTGTTCAACAGGCAGACCTTCACCGGGATGTTGTACTCAGCGATCGTCGCCAGCTCGTAGCAGGTCATGAGGTAGCTGGCGTCGCCGTCGATGTCGATGACGACCTTTCCGGGCTGGCCAAGGGCCGCGCCCATGGCGCTGGGCAGGCCGTAGCCCATCGTGCCCAGCCCGCCGGAGGTGATCATCTGCCGGGTGTGCCGCCAGCGATAGAATTGCGCGGCCCACATCTGGTGCTGGCCGACGCCGGTGGTGATGATCGCTTCGCCCTGCGTCTGTCGGTGTAGCTCCTCGATGACGTATTGCGGTTTGGCGAGTTTGCTGTCGTCGAAGTACTTGAAGGGCAGCCGCTTCTTCCAGGCGTCGATCTGGTTGAACCATTCCTTGCGGTCGCGGCGCTCGACGTACTTGAGCATCAGCTCCAGACTCGTGCGCGCGTCGCCGACGACCGTCACGTCCACATCGACGTTCTTGCCGATGCTGCTGGGATCGATGTCCACGTGGATGATCTTCGCGTGCGGTGCAAACGTCGCGAGATTGCCGGTGACGCGATCGTCGAAGCGGGCGCCCACCGCGACCAGGCAATCGCATTCCTGCACGGCGTAGTTGGCGTAGGCCGAGCCGTGCATGCCGAGCATGTGCAGGCTCTTGGGGTCGTGCTCGTCATACGCGCCCAAGCCCAAAAGGGTCGTGGTGCAGGGGACGTTGCCCTGCTCAGAGAGCTTGCGGACTTCCTTCCACGCCCCGCTGCTGATCGCGCCGCCGCCGACATACAGCACCGGCTTCTCGCTCTTGTTGATCAATTCCGCGGCGTCCTGCGCCTGCTTGTCGTGGCCGGGATGGGTGCCGGCGAGCTTGCGCTTGTTGACAATGTGCGGGCGCGGGGTGTCGTCCACTTCTTCGGGACAGTTTGCGACCTGTACGTCCTTCGGCAGGTCGATTAGCACGGGCCCGGGCCGGCCGCTGGAGGCGATCAGGAACGCCTCGTTCACCACCCGCGGCAACTCGCGCACGTCCTTGATCAGATAATTCCACTTCGTGCACGGGCGCGTGATGCCGGTGACGTCGGCTTCCTGGAAAGCGTCGTTGCCGATGACCTTCGTCGCGACCTGCCCACTGAAGACGATGATCGGCACGCTGTCCATCTGCGCGGTCGCGAGCGGCGTCACGGTGTTCGTCGCCCCCGGTCCGCTGGTGACGATGCAGACGCCCGGCTTGCCGGTAGCCCGGGCGTAACCGTCGGCGCAGTGCCCGCTCGATTGCTCGTGCCGGTTCAGGATGAACTTGGCCGGCGTCTTATAGAGTTGGTCAAACATCGGCAGGATCGCCCCGCCGGGGTAGCCGAACATCGTGTCAACCTTGTGCGGCCCGATCAACATCTCGTGGAGGATCTGCGCGCCGCTCTTACCCTTGTAGCGGGGCTTGGCTGCGGAGGGCTTGTCGGTTGACGCGGTCTGCGGGTTGGACTGGAGCGTGGACATAGCAACTCTCTCGTAAATGGGCCGAACCACCGGTGCGGCGGCACGAAACCTTGGATCGTACCGGCAGTGCTGCCGGCCTTCAACTTCTCTTTTGTGCTAACGTGAGTGCAGGAAAAGAAATAACGGCGGCTTGGGGAGAGCCGCGGGCGGTGGCGGGCCGGTCGCGGGCTTCAGGAGCAAATGCCCGAAGCGGTGCGGGCCGGCCTATCGTACGACCACCGTAAGCGGAGATGAGCGTCGAATTCGAGTCATGCCAACTCTACGAGTAGACTGGGACTGCCGTTCGTTTCTCGGTCGTCCGTTCAGGTCGGCATCCTAGAGACGGTGGTCTTCCACGTCAAGTTCTGGAGAATCGAACCATGGATGTCTCGCTGGCCGGCAAGACCGCTATTGTGACCGGTGCCGCTTCCGGCATCGGGTTGGCGATCGTCCTGAAGTACCTGGAGGCCGGAGCGGCGGGCGTTGTGGCGGTTGATGTCGCGGCAGAACCCCCGGCCGCGCTGCGCGAACACCTCACAGGCGGACGGTTGCGGTACCTGTGCGGCGATGTCGTCGCAGAGGCGACGGCCGAGGCCTTTACGCGGACGGCCCTCGGCGCCTTCGGGCGGATTGACGTGGTTGTGAACAACGCCGGGATCAGTGTGGTCAAGCCGCTGCACGAGCACACGCCACAGGAATGGGATGCGGTGATGAACACCAACGTCCGCGCCATTTTCCTGGCGGCCCGGCACGTGATTCCGGTGATGATGCGGCAGCGCGCGGGCGTGGTGCTGAACACCGGATCCATCTCCGGTGCGGTCGGCCTGCCGGCGCAGGGCGCTTACGGACCGTCCAAGGGTGCACTGCACCTGATGACACGGCAGATGGCGGTGGAATATGCGCCGTACGGCATTCGCGTCAACGCGATCTGCTGCGGCACGGTGGACACGCCGATCGTCCACAAATCCGCCGCCGCCTTTGGCGATCCGGATCGCTTCTGGGCGATGCTGCGCGACAACCACCCGATCGGCCGAATCGCATCGCCCGAGGAGGTCGCCGCATTCTTCACGTACATGGCGAGTGACCTGGCCAGTTTCTTTACCGGTTCGTTGATCATGATGGACGGCGGGTATACGGCGCGATGAGCGGACCGACACGATGGACTTGAACCTCAGAGATCGGACGGTAGTCGTCACCGGCGGCGCCAGCGGTATCGGTCAGGCAGCAGCTATCGCTTTCGCCGCCGAGGGTGCGCGAGTCGCGGTCTGGGATCTCGGCGAAGCCGCCCAGCGCGCGGCCGACGAACTGCGTCGTGCTACTCCCTCCTCACAAGCCATCGGCTGCGCCGCGGACGTCACCGACGAGGCTGCGGTGCAAGCGGCGCTGGCGCGCACGATCGAGGCGCTCGGGCCGGTCGATCACCTGGTCCACGCGGCGGCCATCGGCTCGGGCCGATTTGGCTTTCCTTTCACCCACGTCAGCCCGGCTGATTGGCCGCGGGTGCTTCAGGTCAACATCATCGGAATGGTGAACGTGACCCACGCCATCGCGCCAGGCATGGCCGAGCGCGGATTTGGGACGATGGTGTTCATTGCATCAGTTGCCGGCCAGATCGGTTCGCAGACCGATCCGCCCTACAGTGCCTCCAAAGCCGCCAATATCAACTTCGCCCAGTGCGTGGCGAAGGACCTGGCCCCGCGCGGCGTGCGGGTGAACACCGTCTGCCCCGGGATGGTTCAGACGCCGCTGAACCGCTCCGTCTGGCAAGCTTGGCACGACCAGGCGCCCCCTGCCGAGCGGCTTTCCTATGAGCAATGGTCCGACCGAAAAATACGCGCGGTAGTGCCGCTGGGGAAATGGCAGACCGCCGACGCGATCGCTGACATGATCGTCTTCCTCTCCTCCGACCGCGCCGCTCATGTCACGGGCCAGACCATCAACGTGGACGGTGGATTCGTAATGCACTGGTAAACGACACGCCCACGCTCACGAACGTCCGATCGAAGTTCGAAAATTAAATGAGGCGCGCTGAGACGCGGCGTCGCATTGGGGGTTGGGGAATCACATATCGTCAAGGACCCTGACATGGATGATCCGGCGAATCAAATCGAGGCGATCTTCACACGGGCCCTGGCTCATACCGAGTCGGCTGAGCGGACGGCATATCTGAACGAGGCCTGCGGCAGCGATGCCGGGTTGCGCGCTCGCGTGGAAGCGCTGCTGCGGGCAAATGAAAACGCCGGCAGCTTCATGGCCTCGCCAAACCGCACGGAGGCTTCCGACGCCTTCATTGGCGAAACCCTGGATGCGGCCCCGTCGTTCGATCCCGCCGCCTTCCGGCGGGCATCGGCGCCACGGCCCGAGGATTCTCTGGCTGAGAAGGCGGGCTCGGTCATTGGTCACTACAAGCTGCTCCAGAAGATCGGCGAAGGCGGCTTCGGGGCGGTCTGGATGGCCGACCAGGAAAAGCCGGTCCGCCGCCGGGTGGCGCTGAAGATCATCAAGGCGGGGATGGACACTAAGCAGGTCATCACCCGCTTCGAGCAGGAGCGCCAGGCGCTGGCGATGATGGATCATCCGAATATCGCCAAGGTGCTGGACGCCGGCGCCACGCAGACCGGACGCCCGTATTTCGTCATGGAACTGGTGCGGGGGCTGAAAATCACCGACTACTGCGATCAACAGGGCCTCAGCACCGAGGAACGGATCAAGCTGTTCATCACCGTCTGCCATGCAGTGCAGCACGCGCATCAAAAGGGAATCATTCACCGCGACCTCAAGCCGTCGAACATCCTCGTGACCATCAACGATGGCGAGGCGGTGCCCAAAGTGATTGACTTCGGCGTGGCCAAGGCCACGCAGGGGCGACTGACGGATGGGACGCTCTTTACGCAGTTCGAGCAGATGATCGGCACGCCACTGTACATGAGCCCCGAGCAGGCGGAGATCACCTCGCTGGATGTGGACACGCGCAGCGACATTTATGCGCTGGGGGTGCTGCTGTACGAGCTGCTGACCGGCCGCACCCCGATCGACACCGCCACGATGGCCAGAGCCGGTATGGATGAAGTCCGGCGGCTGATTCGCGAGGTGGATCCCCCTCGGCCATCGGCGCGTTTGAAGACGCTCGAAGGCAACGAGCTGACCACAGCGGCCAAGCGCCGCCACACAGAACCGGCCAAGCTCCCCAACGCATTGCGCGGGGACATCGACTGGATCGTGATGAAGTGCCTGGAGAAGGACCGCAAGCGCCGCTACGACACGGCCAACGGGCTGGCGATGGACCTTCAGCGGCATCTGTCCAACGATGTGGTCGTGGCGCGCCCGCCGACCACGGCTTACCTGCTCAGCAAGCTGATTCGGCGGAACAAGGTCGCATGTGTCGCCGGGGCGGCGATTGCGGCGTCGCTGCTGATCGGTATCGCGGCAAGCGTCTGGCAGGCGGTGCGGGCAACCGTCGCCGAGCGGCGGGTGTCCGCCGCCCTGAACGAGTTGCGCGCCAGCGCCCCAGCCTTTGCCGAGCAGGCCCGCGGGCTGGCGGCCAGGGAGCGGTTCGACGAGGCGATCGAAAAGCTCGATTACGCGATCAAGCTGCGGCCCGACACGGCGGAATATCTCGTGGCCAAAGCCGACCTGCTCCAGTGCCAGCTCAAGCTCGCGGACGCCGCGACGGTGTACCGGCAGGCCCTCCGCATCAAGCCGGGCACGGCCCGCGCCGAGGCGTCGGCGAAGCTCTGCGATGAACTGCTGGCAGCGCCGCTTTCCGACCACGCCAAACTCACCCGCGAAAGTCTCGCGAAACTCCACCTCGCGATGCAGAAGCAGCAGCGCCCCGCCGCGGAATTGATGCCCGTGGCACGGCTGCTCGGCGAGGAGAAGAAGCTCCTGCTTGATTACTGGCTTGCACGGTTCAAGGACCTACCGCTCTCCGCGGAAAAGCCGCTCAAGGACCGCCTCACCGTCCGTGAAGATGGCCGGCTCGCGCTCGACCTGAGCGACACGAAGGTCATCGACCTCTCGCCCCTCGTCGGCGCGCCGCTGGCGGTACTGAACCTGTCGGGGACCAGGGAACGCAGCGACTTGGCCGATCTGTCCCTGCTGCGGGGGCTCAATTTGCTCGAACTGAACATCAGCGCGACGAGCGTGGCAGACCTCTCGCCGCTGCGCGAGATGCATACGCTGGAGAAGCTGGAGATGTCCGGCAGCAAAGTGACCAATCTTTCCGAGTTGAGCGCGCTGCGATTAAAAAGCATCAACTTTCTGGCCTGTGACATCAGCGACCTGTCCCCGCTTCGAAAGATGCCTTTGGAGGAGATTCATCTTCGCGGGACGCGCGTGGCCGACCTCTCACCGCTGATCGGCATGCCGATCAAGACCATCGATCTGTCGATGGCGCCGGTGCTCGACTTTTCACCACTTGCCCAACTGCCCCTCGAGAAATGCTACCTCCAGCACAATCGCATCACGGACCTTTCGGTGCTGCGCGGCAAGCCGCTGAAGGAACTGGTGCTCTGGGGCTGCGCGGACGCCCACAACTACGGCGTGCTGTCGGAGATCAAAACGCTGGAGCTTCTCCTGCTCCCTTCGGAATATCGCACGCTGCCGGAGGAAGATTACGCGGCCATCGGCAAACTGCGCGAGCTTCCGAAGCTGCGCCAGCTCGGGTCGGACATCATGAACCAGATGGGCTACGCGGCCACCGGATCAAAGGACATTTTCTGGAAGGATTGGGACCGCGAGCAGGCTTTTGTGCCGGCGCTGCGCAAGAGTGGGATTGCGTTCTCTCTCCAAAAGCTGCCGACCGGCTCCTACCATCTTTTCATCCAAAATCAGCCGCTGCGCGACCTCTCCATCCTGAGGGGCGCGCCGATCAGCGAACTCACCCTCTACAACTGCCCGTTTGCGGACCTGACGCCCATCCACGATCTGAAGCTCGAAAAGTTCTCGCTGCACAGCGATTTCGTTGCCGATCTCAGTCCGCTCGGAGGGATGCCGCTCAAATACATTTATCTCGCCGGCCCGAAGATCATCGATCTGTCGCCGTTGAAAGATCTGCCGCTCAAGGAACTCTATCTCCATGCCTGTGGCAACCTGACGGATGTTGCCGCCGTCGCAGAACTTCCCAGTCTCGAAAACGTCACCGTGCCGGTCACGGCCGCGAGCATCGAGGCGCTCCGCAAGCTGCCCAGACTCCAAAGGCTCGCCTTCGCACGCACCGGCACCGGCATGCCCGATGCCACGGCGGCTGAATTCTGGCAGGAATGGACTCGCCTGTCGTGGATGCGAGCCTTGAAAGGGGCCGGGATCAAATATGTAGCGACCCGAGTCGTAGAGAAGACACCGCAGGCCGCAAGCCCCAAAGCCACATCGAAAGTTAAGAAGAAGAGCACCAAAAAGCCCGTGAGAAGTCCCACAATGATGTGGACGGTGACGATTCAATCAAAGGACTTTCACGACTGCTCCATCTTCAAAGGCGCCGACAACATCGGTGAGCTGAACCTCAACGGCACCGCGGTGGACGACCTCCAGCCGCTGCGCGAAATGGCGCTCACAAAGCTGAGTCTCGACGAAACCCGGGTCAACGATCTTGGCCCGCTCCAGGATATGCCGCTCGAAGAACTGAGCCTCCTCAAGACCAAAGTAACCGACCTTTCCGCGTTGCGCGGGATGCCCCTCAAGAGGATTGAGCTCGGCAACACCGCCGTCACCGACCTCGAGCCGCTGCGCGATATGGCACTTGAGGTTCTGCGTCTCTACAACACCAGCGTCAGCGACCTCGGTCCGCTGCGAGGGATGCCGCTCAAGGAATTGCACGTCAGCGGGACCAAAGTGAAGGATCTGTCGGTCTTGCGAGGAATGCCCCTGACCTACCTCAGGTTCCATAACTGCGGCGAACTTACTGACCTCTCGCCTATCGCCAATTGCAGGGAACTCCAGAGCCTTACTCTTCCGCCAAACGCGCAAGACTACGAGTTCCTTCGCGCTCTGCCCAAACTCGAACGCCTGAGCTACAAGGAGGACTCGAAGCGCGGCTACCGTCCCACGGAGACCGCCGCGGAATTTTGGAAGGACTATGATGGAAGTGGGTGGCTTCGCTCGCTGACCGCTGCTGGAATCACGCACTCCGCCAAAAAAGAAGCTGATGGATGGGCGGTGACCGTCTCCTCAAAAGACTTCAGCGATTGCTCGATGTTCAAAGGGACGCCCATCAGCCGTCTCACGCTCGACAAGACCTCGGTCGTGGATCTGGAGCCGTTGCGCGGTCTCCAACTCAAGCAACTGAGCCTGCGGGAGACCAAGGTCGTCGACCTGGGTCCCCTGAAAGGGATTCCGCTCGAATACCTGGCGTTAACCCGAACGAAAGTTGCCGACTTGTCTGCCTTGCGCGGCATGCCCCTGAAAAAGCTGTACCTTGGTGACACGGGGGTCCGGGACTTGGAGCCGCTTCGCGGCATGCCCCTCACCAATCTAACGCTCTACAAGACTCAGGTCACCGACCTGTCTGTGCTCGCGGGGATGCCGCTGCAGGAACTCAGTCTGTTCGGGTTGAAGGTCAATGAGCTCTCTCCGCTGGCCCAAGCCCCCGAACTCACGCAGCTCACGCTCCCCTCAAATGCGAAGAACATCGAATTCCTGCGGAGCTTCGCCAAGCTGCAACACCTCAGCTTCACCGCCGAATCCAAAACCGGCTACATGCCCAACAAGACCGCCGAGGCCTTTTGGAAGGAATACGACGGGCAAAGCGTGCTGCGAAAACTCCGTGACTCGGGAGTCGAGATCAAAGGCAGCAAGCAACTGTCGGATGGTACGTGGGACTTGATCCTCGACCACTCGACGATTCGCGACCTTGCGGTCCTGCGGGGCTTTCCGATCGGTGCTCTGAGCCTCAATACCACTGCCGTCAGTGATCTCACCCCCCTGCGCGACCTCCCGATCAAGAACCTCAACCTCTCCAACTGTGAGGTGACTGACCTGAGCCCGCTCAAGGGAGTGCCGCTCGCATCATTGATCTTGCGCGGCACCGGGGTGACCGACCTCTCGGCTTTGCGCGGAATGCCTCTGACATCTCTCTACATGGCTCACTGCCGTGATCTCTGTGACCTCTCGCCGCTGAAGGATTGCAAGGAACTCACGGAGATCACCCTGCCGGAGAACGCGAAGGATTTCGAGTTCCTTCGGACTTCTCCCAAGCTCGAACGCATCAGCTTCGCCGAGGCTGCAAAAGCCGGCTTGCGCCCCGGCATCAGCCCCGACCAGAGCGCGGCGGAGTTCTGGAAGGAATATGACGCAAACGCGTGGTTGCGAAAACTGCGCGGGTCCGGCGTCGCGATCAAAGCCACGAAGCAACTGGCCGACGGGACCTGGGATCTGGACTTGAGCGAGGCAAAGCTCGCTGACCTGACGCTGCTGAAAGACTCGCCGATCAGCAGCTTGACCCTGAACAAAACCGCGGTTGCCGATCTGACGCCGCTGAAGGGCATGGCCCTCAGGACGTTGAAGCTCGATGGAACCGCAGTCATCGACCTGGGTCCGCTGAAGGGAATGCCGCTTAAAGAACTGAGCATCACCGGGACCAAGGTTGCCGATATCTCGACGCTGCAGGGCATGCCGATCAAGAAGCTAAGCCTCGGCAACACGGAGATCACCGATCTGGGACCGGTGCTTGGCATGCCGCTCAAGCAACTGCGCATCTACAATAACCAAGTGGCAGACTTGAGTCCCCTCAAGGGCATGGAGCTCGAGCTCTTGAACATGGCGGGAACCAAAGTGTCGGATCTGTCGGCTTTGCGCGGAATGCCGCTCACTTCCTTGAGGCTGCACAGTTGCAAGGACCTGACTGATATATCGCCGCTCACGCAAGCCAGGGAACTCAAAGACCTCACGCTACCCCCGCAGGCGAAAGACTTCGAGTTCTTACGTACGCTCCCCAAGCTCGATCACCTGAGCTTCACCGAAACCACAAGGGGCTTTCGGCAGCCGGACAAGACTGCCGAAGAGTTCTGGAAGGAATACGACTCAAAGGTGAGATAAATGGCGTAGTGGTATGATCCGCCCACCGCGTATGGCCGACGTCACCCAAATCCTCCAGGCGATCGACGCCGGCAACGCCAAGGCCGCCGCCGAGCTTCTGCCGCTGGTGTACGACGAGTTGCGCAAGCTGGCCGAGCGTCGCATGATCGGCGAATCGCCCGATCACACGCTTGAGCCGACGGCGCTGGTGCACGAGGCGTACATCCGGCTGGTCGGCAGGGATGATCCCGGCTGGCAGAATCGCGGGCACTTCTTCGCCGCTGCCGCCGAGGCGATGCGGCGCATCCTCATCGAAACCGCGCGGCGCAAAGGCCGAATCAAACATGGCGGCGGACGGGTCAGGCACGAACTCGCCGACCAGATACCGGCCCGGGTTGATGATCGGCTGGACCTGCTCGCGCTGGATGAGGCACTTACCAAACTGCAGCGGGAGGACCCGGCCAAGGCAAAATTGGTCGAGCTGCGATTCTTCGGTGGCCTGTCGGTCGAGCAGTCGGCGGCAATCCTCAACCTCTCGCGCGCCACGGCCCATCGCTGGTGGACGTACGCCCGCGCATTCCTCTATTGTGAAATGCAGGGCGGTGACGCTGCAGAATGATCGAGATCGTCCGGGAGGGTCGGCGCGAGTTCCACGTGCTCGCTGCGAACGCCTGAGCGCTCCCGTACGAGGCTGGCCGCCGCCGCGGCTTCATCTTCATGGTCGAAGAGGGAGAAAAGACTGCTGCCGCTGCCGCTCATGCGGACGAAGCGTCCGAGGTCGCGCTCGATGGATCGACGCAACTCATCCAGGTCCGGCCGCAGAGCAAACGCCGGGGCTTCCAGATCATTGATCAGGCGCGGGAGCAAATCACGAGCGGCCAGCGTGGTCCATTGCGACCAGTCCGGCTCATGGCTCACATCGGACTCCCGCCCCAGCCCCATCGCGTCAAAGCGACGGTAAACATCGGCGGTGGACATGAAAATCGGCGGCAGAACGAGCAGCGCCCAGCGCGGCGCGGGACGCGCGATGGGACGCACGACCTCGCCGCGCCCGGTGCAGATGCTGCTTGGGCCATAGAGGAAAAAAGAAAGATCGCTGCCGAACCGCGCGGCGAACGCCGAGAGGTCGTCCACCGTGCGGCCGGCGCGAGACAGCCGGTTCAGCGCCAGAAGCGTTCGGGCTCCGTCAGAGCTGCCTCCGCCAAGACCAGCCCCAACGGGAATGCGCTTCTGCAGCTCGGCACGCAACGAGAAAGGTGGCGGCAAATGTGCTGTGCCGCCCTGGGCCCCACCGATTCGCGACGACCCTTGCTCCGCAGCCGCTACGTCGCGTGCGGCCTCTGTGATGGAAGACGAGGCGCACTGGCTTCCCCACGTGGCTGCGATCCGCACGATGAGGTTCCGCTCATCGCACGGCAGGTCGGGCGAGTCGCACACCAAGTCAATGGGGCGTCCCGCGCTGCCGGCATCCTGTACCGGCGTCAACGTCAATGTGTCAAAGAATCCGACAGTGCACATCCACGACAGCAACGGATGAAACCCGTCCGCGCGCGCGGGGCCGACGCGCAGGTGCAGATTAATCTTCGCGGGACAGAGCAGGCGCATCGTCGAAGCCATCAGCCGCTAAAGTGCGCTTCAGCGCACCGACAACAGGTGTGCTGAAGCACACCCTACGCGCTCTCGAACCTTTCGACAACCACGCCTGTGCGACCAATCAATTGTGCTGTTCAATACGCTCCGAATTGCCTCTGCTCGACATCAACCCTGCAGGTTGATCTTTAAACATGGCGATATGCAAAACAAGTCTTCAGCGAGCGGATTTGGACGATACCGGGGAGGCATGGTCGGGTCAACAAAATTTTTTGACGCGTGGTTCATTCCACCGTGTACCCCTGCCGCTCATAACTTTCCAGCTTGTAGTACAGCGTTCGGCGACTGATGCCCAGTTCAACAGCCGTCGCCGTGCGGTTGCCCTGGTGCCGGGCCAGCGTCGCCAGGATGTGCTCGCGCTCGACATCCTCAAGCGTCCTGCCCGGCCCCGGATCGCGAGCAGGCGATGATGGGGCGGCGCTTGGAAGCTGCGCAGGGGACAGGCGCCGCATCGCCCGATCCAGCGCCTGTTCCAGCTCGCCCAGGTGACACGGCTTGGTCAAGAATTCGACCACGTCCAGGTGGATCGCTTCCCTGGCGGCCTCCAGGCTCGCGAAGCCGGTCAGGATGATCCCCTGAACATTGGGCCAGTGCCCGCGCAACCGTCGGAAGAGGTCAATCCCGCCTTCGCCCGGCAGATTCAAATCCAGCACCACCACGTCCGGCGGGTCTGCCTCCGCCAGCTTCCATGCCTCCTCGGCAGAGCGCGCGGAAGCGACCTCGAAACCCCAGCCGCTCATCACCCGCTGCAGCAACTCCCGCATGCGCACTTCGTCCTCCACCACCAGCACGCGCGGGTTGATCGGAGGGCGAATTGAGGCGGATGGACTGGTCATGTCGTTGCGAGCATCGAGAATAAGACGATGGGAAATTAAGGATCGCCATAGACGAGCGATCCTGCATCCTCAATCTTTACTATCCTCAATCCTCAATCCTCGCTTCTTGGCTTCAAAGCCGGCAATCGCACAACGAATCGGCTGCCCTTTTCAAGGCCCTCGCTGAACGCCTCAACCGACCCACCGTGGGACACGACGATCGCATGCGTGATCGAGAGCCCAAGCCCAACTCCGTGCTGGCCATCGGCACCACGGCCGCGCTTTTCGGTGAAGAAGGGCTCGAAGACGCGCTCCAGCGTCTGTGGCGTCATCCCGCGTCCGTTGTCGGCGACAGACACCTCGACATGGTCGCGCTCCCTGCGAAGCGTGATGTGCACTTGGCCGATTCCTGCCGGCACGGCCTCGAGGGCATTGATTGTCAGGTTCAGCAGCACCTGCTTGATCTCCGCTTCGACCGCGCTCACGGTGAGATCTGCGCCGGGCTGATGTTCCACCACCAGCCGACGATCGCGATAGGCCTGCAGCCCGCGAACCATGGAAGCGACATGCTCCGCCACTTGCGGCAGCGAAACCGGCCGGCGGTTCTCGTCGCCGCCGGCGGCGAGCGACAGCAGCTTGCCGGTAATTTCCTTGCAGCGGAACGCCTCGTCGCGAATGATCTGCAGCGATTTCTCCATCTCCGCATTGCAGGCAGCTCCGTTGCCGCTTACGCCGGTGTCATTCGTGGCCGAAATGTTGTCACCATGCTGGCGCAGCTCAGCGAGCGAGTACTCCGCGTAGCCGCTGATGATGCCGAGAGGATTGTTGATCTCGTGAGCGACGCCAGCGGCGAGGAAGCCGACGCTCGCCAGGCGCTCGGAACGGATCAGCTCCCGACTCTTCTCTGCGACCTTCTGCTCCAGTTCGTGATAGAAGCCATCCAGCTCGCCCGCCATGCGGTTGAAATCCCCTGCCAGCGTCGCGAACTCATCGCCACCCGCGGGTTCGATGCGCCCATGAAATTGCCCCGCGGCGATCCGTCGAACGGCCTGACTGAAGCGCCGCAGCGGTCGGATCACGCTCGCGTACTGCATCACGCTCAGCGCGACCATCGCCGCCACGCCAACGGCGCAGAGCGATCCGACAACCAGGATCGTCACGTGCCGACGCTGCTGAGCGGCGCGCTGGCTCGCTTCAGTCGTCGTGCGGATGCTGGAGGCCAGTGCGGGGATTCGCGACAGCAATTCATCCACGGCGTCGCGTTCGGCCTGGACCTCTGCGGGATCGGTGGAGGAGCCAGTCGAAGTGATCCTGGCCTGCAACGCCGAAAGCGACTGGCGGACGGCCTGATCCGCGCTTGTCTCCCATGCGCCGGCGGGCCTGGAGATCTGCTGGAATGCGGTTGCGGCGGAGCGCACTTCGTCCCGTGCGGTCTGCACCGCTAAGGGGTGCGGCGGGCGTGCGGGATCGAGGGTCAGCAGTCGCTGCGCCAGTCGCAGGTGCGATGCGGCTTCGTACACCTGCCGCAGTCGCTGGTATCCCTCCAACGCGACGCCATAGTCCTGATGCAGCCCGTTCAGCCCCCACAGCGCGGCTGCGCTCACCAGGAGCAGCCCGAGCAGCATCGCGCTCAGTTGCAACGTGATTTTGCGGCGCAGGGTCATCGACCAGAGCATTGTATCCGAGGCTCAGGGCAAATATTGCACAGTTCGCCGGCAGCAGCGTGCCGAGTTCCTATAAGGCGCAATTCGCTTGCAGGCGCTTCGCCTGCAGCTCAGTGGCCCTTCGGAGGAAGAACGCGCCGATGACAGCCCAAACCTCTTGCATTGATTCTTCTATCGTTCCGTGGATTGCTACAGCGATTGTTTTGATTTCATCCTGTTCTGTTTGGGGCAACGTGGAGGAAGACAAGCTTCCGGATGATCTCACGCTTTGCGGCCCGGTTACTCCTGCCTATCTGCAGATCGTGAACCCCGCGGACGCCATGCGCGAGCGGCAACCGGCGACGCATTCTACGACCAGCCCCGCCATGCCTGCTGCTGAGCCCATTGCGCCGCCCGGAGGGCCGCGACTGCGATCGTTTGAGCTGCCGCCGGTCGAGGTGGTGGGCGAACGACCATCGGGGTTGAAGGAGGAGGACCGGATCGGTCCCAACGAGCAGCCGCGCTGGACCGCGGCCCGGCGGTTTCCCGGCACGCGCATCTATGTCGTTCCGCCGGAGACGGTGGAGTTCGAATTCTGGCTCCGGCCCACCGTGCCGCGCAACGGCAAAACTGAACTGCGCAGCTTGTATGAGTTGGAGTTCGGCCTGCCCCACCGCCTGCAACTGGATCTGTACCTGCGCACCGAATCCGAGACCGACGGGCCGACGCGGATCGGCGAATCCATCGAGCTGCGCTACGCCTTTGCCGAGTGGAACCGCATCTGGGGCAACCCGACGCTTTACATCGAGTGGAGCCGGCTCGAAGACGAGCCGGATGCGATCGAAGCCAAACTGCTGCTCGGTGGAGAAATCGCCCCGCGGTGGCACTGGGGCGTCAATCTTTCGGACGAACTGAGCACCGGCGGCGACCGCCAATGAAATCGAAATCACCGCCGGCGTCAGCTACACGCTGGCGGACTCGAGATTCTCCGTCGGCGTCGAAACCGAGTGCGGCGTCGTCGATACCAAAGGTCATCGCGGCCGGTTTGATGAGAAGTTCTTCTTCCTCGGCCCCAGCATTCAGTACCGGCCCACCGAACAGTTTCATATCGATTTCGCGCCGCTGGTCGGTCTGACCGGCGATTCGCCGCGGTTTCGCGCGTACCTGGTGATCGGGTATGAGTTTTAACGCCCTTCAGCCGCTCGGGAAGAAGGATCAGCAGCGGCCGGGTATGATTACGCGCTCTGTCGCACCTATGCTCGAGGTTGACGCTGAATTTCAGATCTGCAATGAACCGCAGCCGATCCTGCGCGCTCTGCAGCGCGCAGACGTTGAACCGAACTGGATCGACGAAGATGAATCGGCAGAAAGTTCCGACCAGGGCGAGCAGCTCGCAGAAATCCCGGCGGCTTTTGCAAATGAACTTCCGACGCCATGCCACGACATGAACCGTCCACCCGGCTGGGGCGCCACATTGGTCGCGCTGGGCGCCTCTTTGGCGATCCACGGCACAGCCCTGGCCGCGGGGTTTGTGATCCTTCGGCTTTTCAGCGCTTCCATCCCGCCGGACATTCGCTTTGGCGCTGGCGATGGCGCATCGGAATCCGGACTGGTCGATCGGCTCGGGAACTCCGACCAGACGCCAGGCGCCGCAAGCCTCAGCCTTCCTGCACCGATCTTTTCGAGAGAAGCAGCGGATCAAAGCCCCTCTGCCTCCTCGGTTGCGCCCGCCGGTTCAGACGATCCGGAGCCGGACGTGCTACCCCCGCTGGTCCAGCAGGCGATCGATTTACCAGCCAGTGAACAGGACGAGGATCCCGCACGTGTGGCACCGGCTCTGGTCGAGCAGGACCTGCTCGGTCCTGATTCCCTGCCGAACATCCATCGGAAACTGCCGTTGCCGCAGCAGCCAACAGCCGGCAGCGCGGGTTCCGAAACTGATCTCACCGGATCGCAAACTGCCGCTGGCGCAACCGAGACCAGCGCGAATCCCTCGAACAGCACTCCAGCACAAACCAGCGCGTCTGCGGCCGCCGCGACAGAGCACGTCGCGTTTTCGCCCAGCGCCGGAGGCGGCGGAGCGACATCGGGCGAGGGAGGTCAGGCGGGATCCGGGCAGCTCGGCATCCCGGCAGGCATTCGCGATCGTCTGCCTCGTCCGATCTACCCGATCAACTCCCGCCGGCGCGGCGAACAGGGAACCGTCGTGCTGGAGGTGGAGATCCTCCCCAGCGGCAACGTTGGTTTTGTTCACGTCCTCGCTGACGCTGGTTACCCCGACCTGGCCGAGGCGGCGGTGGATGCCTTTCGCGGCCAGCATTTTCCCCCGGCCACCGAAAACGGCCGGCCCGTTCGCTCCGTCGTGCGGGTCCCCTTCCGGTTTTCCCTTCGATCATGAGCGCCAAACGCAACGACGCACATCGTGACGCGGCGATGGCGACCTCGCGCGTCTCGGGCGCTGCCGCGACGAATGCGCAGACGCGGCAACTCCTCACCCTCGCGATGCTCGCTCTGGGGGCTGTGCTCTGGGGACTGATCGGGCTCACAGGTCAAGCGGGACCGGGCATTGGCTGGAAGCGGAGCATCGTCATCACTGTCGCAGGCGCGCTTGCCTGCATTCCCCCGATCAGCCGCGCCATTGCGGCAGGCGTCGAACCTCTCCGCGCCCCCTCGCCGCGCCAGCGGGCAAAGGTGGCTCTGGCGATTGCTGTTGTATCGACGCTCTATTTCATCTGCACCGCGATCTGGCAGGACCGCGACCTGTTCCCCAAGACGCTGGATGATCAGAGTTACCTGATCCAGATGCAGATGCTCGCGCGCGGCCATCTCTGGATGCCGCAGCACCCGCTGGCCGACTTCTTCGACACGTTCTACGTGCTAGTCCGGCCCACATATGCCTCGATGTACTTTCATGGCGCAGCGCTGATGTACGTGCCCACGGTCTGGCTGCACCTTCCCACCTGGGTGATGCCTGTGATCGTCGCGGGCGCGATCGTCGGGCTGACTTACCGGATCGTGACGGAATTGGCCGACGGCTTCCTGGGCGCGCTGGCAGCCCTGATGCTCGTCAGTCTCTCGTGGTTCCGGATCTTCTCCATCCTGCTCACCAGCCACGAGCCGATGCTGCTGCTGGGACTGTTGATGGTGTGGGCATGGCTGCGCTGGCGCGGAGGGGGAATGAAGTGGGGCCGGCAGAACGATGAACGCGGAACAATGAACCATGAATCAGATCTGTCTCATCGTTCATCGTTAAGCCTTCATCGTTCCCAGACGCCGCCCCACTCCCCGACTTCCCCAGCCCCCCGTTTCTTCCGGTGGCTGCTGCTGGTCGGCATCTTCGCGGGGTGGGCTGCGATCACCCGGCCGGTGGATGCGCTTTGCTTCGCGGTGCCAGTTGGGCTCGGGATTGCAGCAGACCTCCGTCGTGCACCAGGGCGTCAATGGTTGCTGGCTGCCGGGTGCATCGTGGTTGGCGCTGCGCCCTTCCTGGCGCTGCAGGCGGTCGCGAATCGCGGGGTGACCGGAGACTGGCTCACCTCTCCGTTCCGCCTGTACATCGAACAGTCACAGCCCGGCACCGCCTTCGGCTTCGCGCCCTATGATCCGCACCTTCGACCCCAGTCCTCACTGCCACAGAAGCAGGACTACTACGAGCAGTTCTATGTGCCGCGGATCCAGGCCCACCAGACCGGAACTTTTCTCAAGACGTGGCTCAAGACCTATCTGCCTATGACCGCAGACACGGCGCTGCCCGCGCGATTTCTGCTGGTGTTTTTGCCGGCGGGATTGCTTGCCCTGGCTGGCCGGCCGCGAATCGTCTTCGGGGCCGTGCTACCGATGTTCATCGTGCTGTACGTGGGCTACGCCGTCTTTTTGGAACACTACGCGCTGCTTGTCGCTCCAGCATTGATCTGTTCTGTACTTTCAGGCGGAAGAGCGATCGAGCAGGCTTGGCCAAGTCACCGTCGGACCCTGCATTCCGCGTTCCTCTCAATCGTGGTGGCGCTGTGCCTCTCCGTCCTGCCAGAGACTCGGCCGCTCTTTGGGGAAATCTACAAGAGCACGGATGAAACGTTTTTCGCACCGGAGCTTCGGCAACTTCGGGAATTCGCGCCCGATCCCGGCAAGCGCGTGGTCATCCTCTTCCACTACACCCGCAAGGCGGACAACGTTTTCGGCTGGGTAAACCATGAGCCGGTCTACAACACCGACGTCGCCTGGCCGGACAACGCCCCCGTCATTCGAGCGCACGACCTGGGCCCGCTGAAGAATCGGCAAATCTTCGAGTATTACGCACAGCGCCAGCCGGATCGGTTCTTCTACCGGATGGATCTTGCCACCGGACTGTATGAAGAGCTCGGAACTGCACGCGATTTGGCGGAGAACAAGATGACCGCGGAAACGCAGAGAATGCAGAGATAAATGCAATATTCAGGAACCAATCATTTCCCGATGCAGAACTTGGAAAAGATGCGTCCCAGCAGGTCGTCGGGACTGATTCGGCCGAGGATTATTCCCAACGCATCCAGCCCCTCGCGCAAGTCGAGCGCGACCACTTCCGCGCCTGCTGCGTCGCGCGCCTGCTGAGCGGCGCGCTGCAGCGCGGTGCGGGCCTCCTCGATCTGGTGCAGATGCCGGGCGTTGAGCGCTAGGGTCGACGAGCCCGCGGATGCCCCGAACGCATGCTGGTCCAGCACCTCTTTCAGCCGCGGCAGATTTTCTCCAGTGACGGCGCTGACGCGGATCACGCGCTCCTCGCGTGCGGGACCTTGTGAAGCGAGATCTGATTTCGTCAACACAACCAGGCGGGGTGTGCGGGCAAGCTGCAGCCGCGGGCGCCGATCCGTGGAATCTTGAACCAGCAGGACATGGTCCGCCGATTCAAGCGCCCGTTGGGCCTGTTGCTGCATCTGCCATTGGATTTCGAGCAAGGGCGACTCGGCGGTGTGTGACGGCAGACGATCGGCAGGATCAATCCCCGCCACGTCCGTCAGCCGGACGATTCCCCTGCGCAGCGGCACCTCGGCCGTCAGCACGTCGCGGGTGGTCCCCGCGACCGGCGACGTGACCGCACGCTCATGGCCCGCCAGCACGTTCAACAGGGTGCTCTTTCCAGCGTTCGGCCGGCCGACAAGTACGAACTGCGGCTCGTGGCTCAATTGCTCAAAGCGCGCGCTTTGATCGATCAGCTCCGACAGCACCCGGTCAGCGGCCGCGATGTTGCTCAGGACCTGCTCGGCGGAAAGGAAGGTCACGTCCTCGTCGGAAAAATCGATGCCAACTTCAACCAGCGCCAGCGTCTGTGCGATCTGGTCCATCGCCGGTGCAAGCCGGCGGGCCAGTTCCCCTGAGAGCAGCCGTCGGGCCGCCGACAGTTCCTGCTCACTGTTGGCGGAAATGGTTGCGGCGACTCCCTCCGCCTCGGTGAGATCGAGCCGGCCGTTGAAGTAGGCTCGCGCGGTAAATTCCCCTGGCTCAGCGTGGCGCGCCCCGGCGCTCACGACCGCATCCAACAGCATTCGCGCCAGCACCGGATTGCCCGGAACATGAAACTCGATGAGATCCTCGCCACTGTAGCTGCGCGGCGAACGGAACGCGTAAACCCACCCCGGCAACGTCAGTCCGGAGAACTGCAATACACCTCGAGACGCGACGCCAGCCGTCAGATTGGCGCCGGGCGCGATGTCGGCTGCGATCCTCAGCGCGTCCCGACCGCTGACACGCACAATCATCCGCGCCGCCGGACCGACGGCGCTGCTGATTGCTGCGATGGTGCCGTCGTAGATCACAGTCATGGAACGACGAATGATGAAGCTCTCTGATTCATCTCTCATCGTTCTGCATTCATCGTTTTCGTTGCTACCGGGTCTTCTTGCGCCGTTCCTGATCCAACTTGTCCTGTATTTCCGCCCACCATCCCGCCAGCCCGCGCGGTTTTGCCGGGGCGGCCGGTTCTTCCCGGCGCCGTCGACTGCCACGGGTCGGCGGCGCATCGATCAGGACAGGGCCTTCCTTCTTCGCCGCCTCCTGCTGCTTCATGTGGTCGCGAATGATCTTGGCCTCGACGATACCGATCGTGGTGCTGGTCAGGATGTAAATGTTCAAGCCGCTCGGGCCGTTGTAGAGGAACACCGGAAAGAGCAGCGACATCCACTGCATCATTTTCTGCTGCTGCTGTTGCTCCGGCGTCGTCGCGGGAGGTTTGGGGGTGAACTTCTGCTGAAGGTAGAAGACCACGGCCATGAAGATCGGCAGGATGTTGATCCCATCGACGTGCCAGGTATTGGGCCAGATCCAGCCGAGGATCGGGATCGCGACGGGGTGCCCGAAGTTGATGAAGTAGTCAGGCTTGGAAAGATCGCGAATCCAGGTCAGGCCCCAGAGAAACGGCGCCTGTCGCAGCTCGAAGGTCGTCTGCAACGCGCTGTAGAGCGCGATCCAGATGGGCATCTGCAGGAACATCGGCAGGCAGCCGAGCACCGGCGCGAAGCCCTGCTCCTTCATGAATTGCATCTGCGCCTTGGCATAGGCGTCCTTGTCATCGCCGTACTTTTTCTTGAGCTTTTCGAGCTCGGGGCCCATCTGGCCCATCTTCATCATCTGCACCTGCGACCGCTTCATGATCGGGTGCAGCGCCGTGCGCACGATGACCACCAGCATGATGATGGCGATGCCCCAGGAGCCGTGACCGGCGAAGCCGCCGGCGACCCACTGGAACGCGCCCAGCAGGATCACCATCGCCTTGATCAGCCAATCGAAGGTGCAGAAGCCGCACGGGCCGCTGCGGATCACCAATGTCGTGTCGTAGGAGCGCGGGAAAGCGGCGTAGTACGGGTTATCGAGCACGCTCCGCCAGCGCGGGCCGAGGAAGACGTGCATCGGCGTCTCGGTGGAACCATGCGGGGCGAGCTTGATATCAGCGGTCTCGAACTTCATCGTCACCGGTCGATCTTCCGGCGAGATCAGAGGATTGGTGACCTGATGTTCCGTCGCAGTGACGCTGGAAATGAGCCCCGCCGGAACGGCGGCCTGCGAGGTCGCACCCTGCGGCGCGGGCGCCGTCGGCAGCACATACGCCGCGAAGTAGGTGGACGCGGTACCCGCCCACTCCATCGGATGATCGTTCTGTTTTGTCAGATCGATCGTCGGCTGCTCGGGCTTGAACGCCTCGATGAAATGCTGCCCGACCTCGATGCTGCGATTGCCAGCCTGATACCCCGCCATCACCTGCCGATCGCCGCCGCGGGACTGCTCGCGCGGCGGCAGGGTCGGACCGTTCACAACGCTCTTCACCGTGATCGCTTGTTCGCTCAGGTTGTGGACCACATATCCCACCTGCAGCTCATACCCGAGGCTCCGGTCGGATTTCGGCGGGACGGTGTAGCGCTTAAGCAGTTTGACGATCGGGCCATCCGCCGACTGAATCGTGACGGAGTAGCTGACGGAGTTGGCGGTGGCTTCCTCGCGATTCCAGGTGACGCTGGTGAGATCGACGGTTTGTGTGGGAAACGTCGGGCCGCTGAGGGTGATCGAGCGGTTCGCCAGGGGATCCGAGTCCGGCACATCGAAGTACGGCTCCATGAAGACGTACGGCCGTCGCTTGGATTCGGGCAGCTTGTAGTCGGCTGGGTGCTTGAATTCGTTGAGGAGTACCGAGCGAACAGAGGCCCCGCGCGGATCCACCTCCACCTGCATCGCGTACTTTGGATCGCGAGGAGCGGCCGAGCCAAGCAGCGCGCCCATCGGCTGGCTGGCACTGGCAGCCGTCAGCGCTGAGCTGGTGGTCGTCGGCGCCGCGGAGATGCTCGCGGCCGGACCGCTCGTCGGCTGCGACGCCGCAAACGAGGGCTGTGTCGCAGAGGGCTGGGTGGCGCTCGGCTCCGTCTGCGCCACCGGCGGAGGCGCCGGCCATTTGCGCTGGACGTAGTTCGCCGCCCACATCCACCCCAGGACGACCGCCATCGCGACCGCCGTCCAGATGATCATCCGCTTGGTTTCCATAAAATTGAACGATGAAGTCAGAACGATGAACGATGAATCGGAACGCTTTCATCGTTCATCGTTCTGACTTCATCGTTTCCTATCTTCCATCCCTCAGTCTTGTGCCGAGGAAGTTGTCGAGCTCGGGAATCGCCTCAACTTTTTTTACCGTGGTCTCGACGTCATAAGGAACGCGGATGAACTCCACGTAGGTGTCGTTCACCACGACGAAGCTGCTGCGTGGATCGCGATCGCGCGGCTGTCCGACGCTGCCGACGTTGATGATCGCCTTCTCGTCGGTCAGCTCGTAGCGGTAGTCCAGCTCATCGGGGCTGTAAAAATCCGGCCCTTCCAGAAACACGCCCGGCACGTGCGTGTGCCCGACGAAGCAGAGCCGCTCGAACCGCTCAAAGATGCTGACGAATTTTCCCGGATTCGTGTAGATGTCGTCGGGGAAGATGTACTCGTTTACCGGCCGTCGCGGAGAGGCATGAACCGCAACGAAATCGGGCGTTCGAATCCGCGCCGGCAGATTGCCCATGAATTTCCAACGCTTCGCCCGCCGATCGACATCGCTGTCGTTCTCAAAACATTGGCGGGTCCAGAAGCTGGCCTGCTCGGCGCCGCTGTTGAAGTTGTACGGCTCATACAGGACCGCGAAGTCATGGTTGCCCATCAGCGAAGCACGACAGCGGGTCATCACCAGGTCCATGCACTCTAGGGGGTTCGGCCCATAGCCAATGATGTCGCCGAGGCAGACCACGTGCTGCACCGCGCGTTTTTCGATCTCCGCCAGTACGGCGGTGAAGGCTTCGAGGTTGGAGTGGATGTCGCTGACGATGGCGAACATAAAGCTCCTGCCCAGCGAGAGAACGGGCAGAGTCGAGTGATCCTACGGACGAGGCTAAGGGGCGTCAATTCACGAGTGGTGCTGTGAGCGGAGCGGCAGCGGGCGTTAAGCCAATGTCAATCGAAGCACTTAGGACTCACTGAAACAGGTCACACGCCCAAATTAAGCAATTCCATGTAATTGCCGTGACACGAATCATCTGACGTGGGACAATGCGCGCGCGGCACGTCCCACATGAATCCTTCGCTTGAAAGTCAGGGGTTACGGCGCGGCGGCAGGATAATTCTTGAATCTGTTGGCGGAACTTGAGCAGGTTCTCGCACTGCAGATGAGGAGTGCTCATGACCAGCTCTCTGGAGGCACTGGAGCGGCGCTTGCTGTTCGCCGGCGGCACAGGTCTGCTCGGACAGTACTACGGCACGGCTCAACTGGGAGATCTGTCGCTTGTCCGCACCGACGCCACCGTCAATTATCAATGGGGCTCCGGCTCGCCCGATCCGACCGTGCCGGCAGGCGCGTACTCCGTCCGCTGGAGTGGGCGTGTCGAGCCGCTCTACACCGAGACCTACACCTTTTCCGTTCTGCACGACCATGGGGCGAGGCTCTGGGTGGACGGACAGCAGGTCGTCAACGCCTGGGGCAACTCTGGATCCGGTCCGACCGAGGACAGCGGCGCCCTCCGACTGGTGGCCGGGCGGCGCTATGACATCGTTCTGGAGTATTCTGAGAGCGGAGGCAATTCGCAGGTTCAGCTCTCCTGGGCCAGCCCCACGCAGGCCAAGGAGGTCATTCCGCAGTCGCAGCTCTTCCCCGCCGAGCGCGGCTCGATCACCCAGGAATACTGGACCAACCTTCCCGGCTCGAACGTCTCCGATCTTACCTCCGCCTCGGTTTATCCGAACTCCCCGACCGGCGGCACGACGCTGAGCAGCATGGAGGCGCCGCAGAATTTCGGAGACAACTTCGGCCAGCGGATCGTCGGCTATATCTCACCGCCCCAGACGGGAATTTACACGTTCTACGTGGCTGGCGATGACTCGGCGGCGCTGTACCTCTCGACCGATGCCCAGGCCGCCAACAAGCGCCTCGTCGCTACGGCGCCGTCGGCGACGGCGCCACACGAGTGGACCAAATTCCCACAGCAGCGATCCACAGGCGTGCGCTTACAGGCCGGGCAGAGGTACTACATTGAAGCCGTCGGCAAGGACGCCGCCGGAGCGGACCACCTCGCCGCAGCCTGGACCCTGCCGGACGGCTCCTTCGCCGGACCGATCGACGGCCAGTTTCTCGAGCCGCTGTTGCCGGAGGTGCGGCTCACGGCCACGCAGTCCAACGTATACGAAGGGAGCAGCGCCCAGGGCATATTCACCGTCACCCGAACCAAAGGTTCCAACGCCCAACCGTTGACTGTGAATTACTCCGTTACCGGAACAGCCACCGCCGGCGCCGACTATGCACCGCTGAGCGGTTCCGTGACTATTGCGGCCGGCGCTTCGTCTGCGGATGTGAATATCACTGCCCTGGATAATTCGAACGTCGAGCCGCTCGAAAACGTCACGCTGACGCTCTCGGATTCCAGCGGGTACGTGCTCGGCCCCGTTTCCAGCCGTTCGGGTTCGCTGCAGATCTACGACGATGACACCACCGCCACCGGCGGCACGTCCGTCATTTCCGATGGGTTGACCGGTTTCACGCTGCAAGGGAACAACACCTACGGCACGAAGTCAACGGTCAACGTCTCCGACCCGCCGATCATCTACGTCGGCGGCAACCCCACACCCGCGTTCACCCAGGCGATTCAGGTGGTGACGACGACACAGCCCCCCAAGCCTCAGAACCTTCAGCTCAACCAGGTCAACAGTGCCGCGATCAACCAAAGCGACACACTCTATGTTGAGCTGTATGCCCGCGCGGTCGGCAGCAGTACGAGCGCTCAGACGACGGTAATTTTCGAGCAGAAGGTGACCTTTACTCAGTCGCTGAACTATACAGCGACCGTTGGAACGCAATGGCAGAAGCTGCAGTTGCCGTTCAGCGCGCTCGGGAGTTATATCGCGGGTAATGCGCAGCTGAATCTCCGCCTTGGCTTTGCGCCGCAGACGATTCAGTTGGGCGGTATCAAGGTGCTGAATTATGGCACGTCGGTGCCGCCGGGCAGCCTGCCGCAAACGAAAACCCCGTTGAGCTACGGTGGACGTCAGGCCAATGCCGCTTGGCGTGATGGGGCACAGCAGCGGATCGATCAACTCCGCCGGGGCAACCTGACGGTGCATGTCTTCGACGCCGCCGGCAAACCGGTGGACGGCGCAACCGTCGCCCTTCGGCAGTCGCAGCAGGCGTTTAAGTTTGGATCAGCCGTAAATGCAACGCGCCTGACCACCGCCACTCCGTCCGGCGATGACCTCAAGTACCGTGCGGCGATACTGCGCATTTTCAACAAAGTTGTCTTTGAGAATGACCTGAAATGGCCGCAATGGCGCAGCACCACAGGTCGGCAACGGGCGATCGACGGAGTGAATTGGGCGGTTGCAAATGGACTGAAAGTGCGGGGGCACAATCTGATCTGGCCGCGCTGGCAGAGCATTCCTTCGACCACCGGAGCCAGTTCCGGGACGTACAACGGCGTAAGCTGGTCCGCAGATGCCACCACCCAGGCAAGCCAGGCGGAATACAACGCCCACGTCACGGCGGACGGGCTGGCGGCTGCCCAGGCTTGGATGGCCGATCGAATCCTGACCCACATCACCGATGAAGCTTCAACACTCGCCGGTAAGCCTGCCGAATGGGACGTAGACAATGAACCGTTCACCAGCACCGATATCCAGGGCGCCTACGGCAGTACCGGCGTCCTCACGAATGCCGCGATGATCGACTGGTACAACGCCGCCCATGCCGCTGATCCCAATGCAACTCTTTTTATCAACGATTACCAAATCTTCTCCAACAACGGTCAGAACGCTTCGCACATCGCGAATTACAAGAATTGGATTCAGTACTTGATTGCCAATGGCGTCGCGCTGGGAGGCATCGGTGAGCAGGGACACTATGACGAATCGCGGCTGTCGGACATCGACAAGCTCCAGCCGGTCATCGATCAATTCGCCTCGTATGGGCTGCGCCTGGAAACCACCGAATACGATTTTGATACCGCCGACCTCCAGGTGCAGGCGGATTATATGCGCGACTACCTGACGATGATGTTCAGTCAGCCGAGCATGAACAGCTTCATGCTCTGGGGCTTCTGGGAGGGCCAGCAGAATAAGCCGCAGTCGGCGCTCTATAACGCCGACTGGTCTATTAAGCCGAACGGTCAGCAGTGGGAGGACTTGATCTTCGGCGACTGGTGGTGGGACCTGACCGGCACGACGGCGGCGGGTCAATTCGCCACCCGCGCTGAAACCGGAACGTATGACGTCACTGTCAGCTTCGGCGGCGAGACACGAACCGTGCAGGCGTCGCTGGACACCACGGGCGCCACGACAAACGTCATGCTTCTGAACACGATCGTCCCCGACGCGCCTGGCAGCCTGCTGGCGTCGGGATCGCCGCAAGGAGTTGATCTCTCCTGGACCGACGCAGCGATGAACGAGACCGGCTACTCGGTGGAGCGATCCGCTGATGGGTTGCGCTTCACGGAAATCGCGGCGTTGCCGGCGAACAGCACGTCGTATTCCGACGCCAGCGCGACGCTCGGAACCGCCTACACCTATCGCGTGCGCGCGATCGGAGCTGATCCATCGACTTCTTCCGACTACTCACCGCTTGCCGCTGCAACGGCCGGTGCAACACCGCCATCGTTGGTGGCGGCCGTATCTCGGCGCACTCACGGTGCGAATGGTCCGACTTTTGACGCGGTATTGCCGCTCGTCGGCAACAGCGGCATTGAATCGCGCAGCACCACCAGCGGTTGGAGCATGGTACTGACTTTCGATAAACCCATCGCTCAGGTGGGCACCATCACCCTCTCCGGCACCAGCGGCACCGCAGGAACTGCGGTCATTTCCGGCAACACGATCTCCGTCCCGATCACCGGGGCGGTGAACCTGGAGACCGTGACGCTTACAGCAAGCAACATCCAGGCGACCGACGGCACCACCCTCCCTTCTGCATCCGCCACCGTCCGCCTGATCAAGGGCGACGTCAACGGGGATGGTCAGGTGAATATCTCCGACATCAACCTAGTCCGCTCCCAGAGCGGCCAGGCGCTGAACCTCGGGATTTTCCGGCGGGACATCAACGCGGATGGCCAGATCAACATCTCCGACATCAGTATCGTCCGCAGCCTCTCCGGCACCATTTTGGGAGCAAAGACCGGAGACAACGCCCCAACGCTGACCCAGCCTGCGGATCAGGTGACCAGTCAGGGGCAGGCGATTCCGCCGATCGCGTTTACGATTGGCGATGTAGAGACGACGGCGAATGCGCTGTTCCTCACCGTCACCTCAAACAACGAAGATCTGCTGCCGATTGACACCGCCTACTCCTTCGGCGGCAGTGGCACCTCGCGGACGCTGACGATCACGCCGGCAGCGGGAATGACCGGCACTGCGACGATCACGTTGAGCGTCAGCGATGGTCAGACGTTCACGCGAAAAACGTTTACACTGATGGTCAATTCTTCAGTTGCAGCCCCGCAGTTGAATCTCCTCGATGGCGCCGACGTCTGAAAAGCAGATCAGCGCGAAGTTGCACCGCGACAGTACGAGCAGGGGCCTGTCTTGCACGCCCCTGCCCTTCCCTCTTACATTGCGGAGGTTCGACGTGAGACACGGCAGATTCCGCCATGGGCCAATCCTCTGCAAGCTCCAACTTCGACGAGGGCTCATCAACCACCTCCGGCGAGGCATCTCACCTCGTGCAAGGCAGATCCCAGGGTCATCGAGTGGGCATCTGCCTGCTCGGCTGCGGCGTAGTGGGAGGCGGCGTCGTGAAGTTGCTCTGCGAGCAGCGCGACCTGCTGCTGCGCCGCACTGGATTGCAGTTTGACCTGCGGCATGTCGTCACCCGCGATGTCGGCCGGCGCCGATCCGAGCAGCCCGAGTTGCCCTGGACTGAAGACGCTGAGGCGGCGATCACTGACCCGCAGGTGCAGATTGTCGTTGAGCTCATCGGCGGGACCACGACAGCCGGCGCTCTGATCGAACGCGCTCTGCGGCTGGGCAAGCCGGTGGTCACCGCCAATAAAAGTCTGCTCGCGCAGGCCGGGCCGGAGCTCTTCGCGCTCGCCCGCAAGCACAACACCTGCATCGCCTTCGAAGCCAGCGCCGGCGGCGGCATTCCGATCATCGAAGCAATCTCGCGCGGACTAGTGGCGAACCGAATCGACGCTCTGGTCGGCATCGTCAACGGCACCTGCAATGTCATTCTCACGCGCATGACACGAAACGGGTGGACTTACGAGCAGTCACTGGCCGAGGCACAACGACTCGGCTTCGCTGAGGCCGATCCGACGCTCGACGTATCCGGACGCGATGCAGCGCAGAAGCTGGCGCTGCTGGCGAGTCTCGCGTTCAATGCGCGGGTATACGAACGCGACATCGCGATCGAGGGGATTGAGAAGCTGCAGCCGGCCGAGATCACCTTCGCCGACAACCTCGGCTACGTGATCAAGCTTCTGGCCATCGCCGAACGAGACGGCAGCGGGCAACTTGCGCTTCGCGTGCATCCAACGCTGGTGCACAAGGACGATGTGATGGCCGAGGTCTCCAGCGGCTTCAATGCGATCAGTGTTTGGGGTCACGCGCTGGGCCACGCGCTCTTTTATGGCCGCGGGGCTGGCCAGATGCCCACCGCCAGCGCGGTGGTTGCCGACCTGGTGGGCGTCGCCACCGGCGTGACGCCGCTCGCGTTCAAGCGGCTCAACATCTTCCCCGACTCAGCGCCCGATGCGAAGATCCTTCCGCGCGACCAGATCCGCAGCCGCTATTACCTGCGGCTGACGGTGAAGGACCAACCCGGTGTCATGGGGCAGGTGAGCCAGATTCTGGGTCAACACGGCATCAGTCTCTCGGCGATCCTTCAGCCCGAGACCGCCGACGGAAGCAGTGAAGTGCCCACCGTGCCGGTGGTGATCACCACCCACCGCGCAACCGAAGGCCCGATGCGGCAATCGCTCAAAGTGATTGATGCGCTACCAACCGTCGTCACCCCCACGATCTGCCTGCGGATCATCGATGCGCCCAAGGAGTTCGGGGAACGAGCGTAGCAGGTGGTGGTTCGAGTAATCCAAATTCTTTAGATCACTTCGATCGGATATGCAGTCACCCAAATCTCGATCTGCAGGAATTTCGTCTTCAACGTCCTTTTCGCGCAAAGCCCTGTTACGCTTCGCCCGCCATGCTTGCTAACGCAGAGGGCGACTCGCAGGGCCTGTCGAGGGTCTGGGCGCGGGCTTTATCGGAGCGTGTGGGCCGTTCGGCCCCAACTCCCAGGCTCCAAAGCCGCATTCGATGCGGGGCACCGGAACGTTACGCGGCAAGAGGACCCCGCCGAAGAACGTCTCCGCACGAGGCATCTGCTCGGCGAGCGCGCGCTCCGGGTCCGCGCCGCGTTGCAGTTTTAGCCTCGGCGGCGGACCGCTGCTGGTCTGAACTGACCAAACAGGTTTATCCGCGACGAAAAATCCGATCGACCAGTTCATGTTCGTGTACTTCAGCACGACCGGATCGAGACCCATTCGCGGGTATTTCACTTCCCCGGTTGCACCTTTGGTCTCGGTGGCGACGAGTTTGATGGGCTTTCCGTCAGCGACCTTGCAGCCGTTTGCCTCGAGCTTTGTCTTCAGAACCTGGCGGACCGCGTTTCGTGCCGCGTCGCTCGCATGGGGCATCTTGATTTCCAGGGTGACCTCAGTTCCTGGCCGCACCAGCATCGTCTTCGCCGGATCCAGCGATTCCGCCATCTTTTTCACGGCCCCATCTGGGATGATGGTAGAGACGAGCACTGCGCCGTCCTTCTGACCAGCAGACTCCATCGCGTACCAGAGCCGGCCGCCCATGGTTCCAAAGGACGCCCGCAGGTCGTCGAAGGAGTACCGCCAGATCGGCAGGCCCGTTTTGATATCAAGAAGAAACTGCCCGTCGCTCAGCAGATGCTCGTAGACGCCGATCTCGCCTACCCAATCGAGCCGTTCCATCGAGGCGCGGCTGGGGACCACGATCTCCTCCCCTCCCTTGACGCCGTCGGCAGCGATCATCCAGATTGTTAGCCGGCCCGGTTTAAAGCTCGCCAGTTGCTTTCCATCCGGTCGAAAGACAAATGAGGCATCCTCCGGCACATTCACTGGCAGAGCCCCAAGCACTTGGCCTGTCATTGTATTGATCACACCGTACCGCTGCTCTTGCCGCACGATAACCGCTTTGCGATCTGGGCTGAGCACCGGGCGAATTGACGTAGCGATTTGGAACAGCGGGCGCGCCTGCGGCAGCTCCCACAACACGACCGGTTCGTCCCGATTCCAGGTCAGGACATGATTGTTATCCACGAACGCCGCCCATATCGAGTCAAAGGGGTTTGGCCCGTTCGCCTCAGCGGCATAAGGGACCCAGCCACTCAGCCGCTTGGCTGGCGCGGCGTCGATCGCCCAAAGATCCAGACGGCCGTGATGCTCCAAACCGGTCTCTCCAGACCGCAGCAACGCTTTGCTGGCATCCGGACTGACAGCCAGGGCACGCATCGTGGATTCGACCTCGGCAACCCCCAATGAGCGTCCCGATGTCAGGTCGACCCGTTCCAGCGTCACACTGCGGGAGTTGGCCGGAAACGAAACCACGTGGCTGATCACTGCCTTCGGGGGGCTGATGGGGCACAGGTACAGGCTGTTGCCCCGGTCGAAAAAATCTCCATGACCGCCTGCCAGCTTAATCGGCGCCCTTGTGAAGTTACCGAGTGCGACCACGGGCTCCGGCCGATACTGCCAGGCCTCAGTGCCTGTGAAGGTAATTCGCTTCGCCCGCGCCAGCTCGTGAAACGCCCTGAGCGCCTGGTCGTCCTCCTGGGACCCCGGCATTTTCGGAAAGTTGAAAGGATCAGCGCCCGGTCCCGGCGAGGGTTGACCGATCTTTCGTATCTGCGTCGCCGATACGCATGCGCTCTTGGTTGGGGAGGCAAACTTGACGAAGTAGCGGTCTTTGTCCCGCTTAAGAATCAGCGCGGGTCGCCACTGGCCACCGGTCTGCGCCTCGACCTTCGCGCCGACAGCAAATCCGTCTGGTGCAACGGCAGATGACCCGCTGGGAGCTCCTTGCGACACAGCGGGGCGAGAGGTTGCGACTGCTGTTATTGCTGGCGGACCCGACATCGCCACCAGCAGCACCATCCCAAAAAATCGCCAGTCAGCCCGCGGCCCCGCACGAAATTTAGATTGCATGAGGCCCTTCCTTTTCGCCACTTCTGAGGGAGGAAACTCACTGTACGTGATGCAATGGACTCGTGGCAAATGGAAGATAGTTCTGGTACTGGCAAAATCCGTTGAGAATCGGCACACCGTCATGCCGGGCGCGAGCGGCGCGACGCGTCACCCGGCGATTCTTCACCGGTGGATTATTCGTGGTACGATCTCACTGCACACATGAAGTACGCCATCATCATCCCCGACGGAGCGGCGGACGAACCGCTCAAGGAACTGGACGACAAGACGCCGATCGAAGCGGCGCGGACGCCCAATATGGATCGCATTGCGGCTGAGGGCCGGCAGGGACTGGCGCGAACCGTGCCTGACGGGTTCGAGAGCGGGAGCGACGTCGCCACGATGACACTGCTGGGCTATGACCCTGGCGTCTATCACACCGGCCGGGCGCCTTTGGAAGCCGCGGCGCAGAAGATCCCGCTCTCGCCCATCGATATGGTTTTTCGCTGCAATCTCGTCACGGTGGACGGCGGCGTGATGAAGGACCATTCGGCCGGTGGCATCTCCAATCACGAGGCGCGGCAACTCCTTTTCGATCTGGCGGAGCTCGTCCGCGAGCCGGGATTTGAATTTTACCAGGGGGTCAGCTATCGCAATCTCCTGGTCTACCGCGGCGAGCAGCAATTCGATCTCAAGACCAAGCCGCCGCACGAAATTCCCGAGGAGCTGATCGAAAAATGGCTGCCGAGGGGCAAAGGCAGCGAGATCCTGCGCCGGATCATGGATGTCTCTGCTGACCTGTTTGCGCAGCATGAGGTCAACCGCGCCCGGCGCGAGCGCGGCGTCAATCCCGCGACGCAGGTCTGGCTCTGGGGTCAGGGCCATGCCCCGAATATGCCGACTTTTCAGGAGCGTTTTGGCGTTCGCTCCGGCTGCATGATTACCGGCGTCGATCTGCTGCGTGGCTTGGCCGTTCTACTGGGCTGGGACATCAAGGAAGTGGATGGGATGACGAGTTTCCACGACACCAACTACAAAGGCCAGGGCGACGCGACGGCTGCGGCGCTGGACAAATACGATCTGGTGCTGTCGCACATCGAAGCGCCGGATGAAGCGAGCCACCAGGCCGACTGGAAAACGAAGGTCGCCGCCATCGAGCATATCGATAGGTTCGTAGTCGGCCCGGTGCTTCAGAAGCTCAAGACCTTCCCGGAGTGGCGTATCCTGGTCATGCCGGATCACCCGACGAATATCTCCACCAGAAAGCACGGCTACGCCCCCAGCCCCTTCGCCATGGCCGGCACCGGCGTGAAGCGCATCGGGCAGCAGCCCTACTCCGAAAACAACGCCGCCGCCGGCGTGAAGATCGAACGCGGGCATGAGTTGATGGAGTATTTCCTGCGCGGCGGGCGGGATTGAGGCGGTTCCCTCACAACCGGGTGTCCGATTTGCCCCGAATTCAGAAACAGGCACGCAGATCCGGCTCTCCATCCAAGACCGCGCAGCGCAAGTCACGCGAGACACCAAGCAGCGCTCATCGCGACTCGCTCGCGGCGTCTGCATTGACTCTAGTGACGATTCTGGTGTTCGTGCGGCTGCTCAGCTGTGATTTCACGACCTGGGATGACAATCTCACGGTCCTGACGAACCCTGACCTGAACCCGCCGACGTGGACCTCGTTTGTTCATCCCTGGCTCAAGCCGCACATGGACCTGTACGTGCCCGTGACGTACATGGCGTGGACGTTGGTGGCGTTCGTCTCGTCGATGCTGGGCCCCGGCCAGAGCGGCGCTTCGGGCCTGCTGAATCCCGCGGTCTTCCATGCCGCGAATATCCTCGTGCACTTGCTGTCCGTGCTGGTGGTCTTCCGGCTCATTCGCGACCTGGGAATCACGACGTGGCCGGCGGCAATCGGCGCCGCCGTGTTCGCAGTGCATCCGGTTCAGGTGGAACCGGTCGCGTGGATTTCCGGACTGAAAGATGTGCTGTGCGGACTGCTGTCACTGCTGAGCATCTGGCAGTTTCTGCTCTTCGCCTCAGGCGCGGGCCATCGACGACGGCATTATGTGCTTGGCCTCATTGCGTTCATGCTGGCGCTGCTTGCGAAGCCTTCGGCGGTCGTGGTACCGGCACTTGCATTGATCGTCGTTGTCATGGGCAAGAAGCAATCGATTCGCTCGGCTGGCATCGCTCTGCTGCCATGGCTAGTCGCCGCCGTGGCTTGCGTCGCCTGGACCACGATCGTGCAACCGGCACACCTCCGAGCGCCACACATGCGGCTGTACCTTCGGCCGCTAATTGCGACCGATGCACTGGCGTTCTACCTCTACAAGCTTCTGTGGCCGATCACCCTGACCATAGATTACGGCCGAACTCCGGAACGGGCCGCCGGCGCGGGTTGGATCTACTACACCTGGCTTGCGCCGCTGGGTGTCGCGCTGCTGCTGATCTGGAAGCGGCGGCGCTGGCCTTTGGTCGGCGCGGGAGCTTTGTTTGCTGTCATTGCGATCGCGCCGGTGCTGGGCCTCATCCGCTTTGACTTTCAATTGATCTCCACTGTCGCGGACCACTACCTGTATCTGGCCATGGCCGGAGTCGCGCTGTCAGTGTCGGCATTCGTGCAGCGTGCCTCGGAGCGGTGGAATCGGAAAGCTGTCGCGATAGCCGCCTGTGCGGTGATCGGGTTACTCGGCCTGCGCAGCATTCTTGAAGAGGGCCACTGGCAGAATACTGAGTCGTTGTTCCATCATGTGCTCCAGGTGAACGAGCAAAGCTGGGCCGCGCATCAGAGCCTGGCCGTTCTTTACAATGATTCAGGGGACCCGGCCCGGGCACTGCCACATGCGCTGCGTTCGGTTGAGTTGGCGCCGAACGATGCGAAGAACTTCGGCACTCTCGGATCGGTGCTGGCGAAGTTGGGGCGGATCCCCGAAGCCGCCGCTGCTTATCGCAAATCGGCGGAGTTGGCACCCGACAGCTCCGAAGCGCATGCCGCCCTGGCCGGCGCGCTGGCGCAGTTGGAGCAGTTTCCCGCCGCCGAGGCCGAAGCTCGGCGGGCGATTGAGTTGGATCCGAATGAGCCGCGCGGGCACGTCAATCTCGGGACGCTACTCGCCTCTTGCGGACGGACCGAGGAAGGAATCGCGGAACTGGAAAAGGCCATTCAACTGGCGCCCCGTCAATTTCCCGAAGCTCGGGCCAACCTGGGATTTCTGCTTCTGCAAAAGGGCCAAACCGACCAGGCCATGGAGCAATTTCGGGCCGCTCTGTCCATCAACCCAAACTTCATGCCCGCCCGTGTCGGTCTGCAACAGGCGGAACAAAGCCGAGGACTGCGATAGTCCTCTCTGTATCGATTGAGCCACCTACTGTCGTTAGAATCCCCTTGCCATGCGTGGTGAGTTGTTGTCAAGGTCGCGATATGCGCGTCGAATTCCAATGTACGTTCGATGACTTCCGTGAGGCGAGCCTCGGAGCCGCGGGTGGCTCTCGGCGCGAAGCGAAGCCGAAGCGAAGCTTTCTCGGATGGCTTCTTTTCATCGCGTTGGCGGTCGCCCTCGTCCTGCTGGTACGAGCGCCTCGGAACAGACCCGGGCCGCGACCTACTCGAAATGCCGAGCCGGCCGTTAGCGTACTTCCCAGCGGCCCTCACCTTGTTGTTAGATTCGTCCTCGCCTCGTCGCCGGCAGTTCTAGTGGGGTTCTTCGTTCTCGCCGCATCGATCCGCGGAATACTCAAGCCCAGACGACCATGGGCGACAGCGGAACGCCCAAAAGGACTGCAGGAGGTGGTTGAGAGTGGAATCTTGGTCGCCATCCTCTGCGGTATTATGGTTTTGATAATCTTTAGGCTGGGGGAGATGCCCACCCTGTACGAGTTTCTGCTAAGCCTCAGCTTTCTGTGGGTTTTGCTTCTTGCGCTGTGGCTGGTCCGCCTCCTCAACAACAAGTACGCCTTGAAGCGAGGTTGGGAAAATCAGCCCTTCCTGGCGCGTCCGCACATCATGGAAGTCTCCCAGAGCGGAATCACGTTGAGCGAACCGCAGTCGCGCCATGAATACAACTGGAGCGCGCTCGCCGGATTTCGCGAAACGCCCGACCTGCTGCTGCTGTATCCGACAATCTACATGCACTGGATTATTCCGAAGCGAGCTTTTGCGACGCGCGCGGAACTGGAGGCGTTCAAGGGATTTTTGATGACGCACCTAGAGGGCGAGTTCCTGCCGGCTACCTCCCAGGCGTTCCCGATCGTGCCTGTATCGACCTCTGCCTCGGGCAATACTCCAGCTCTGTCAAGCCGAAACCATGCCAGTTGAGGATCATTCACCCAAACCTATAATGCGCGGCTCTCTAGCGGAGTGAGTTGTTTGGGCCTCATCGTTCAAAAATTCGGCGGGACCAGTGTCGCTGATGCGGAGAAGATTCACCGCGCCGCGCGCCGGGCCATTGCCGCCAAGGAGAAGGGAAATCAGGTCGTGGTCGTCGTCAGCGCGATGGGCGATACGACCGATGACCTGATCGATCTGGCCAGGCAGGTCTGCAGCTACGACGGCAAGGAATGTACCCCGCCTAAGCGCGAGATGGACCAACTGCTCGCGACGGGAGAGCAGGTGACCATTGCGCTGATGGCCATGGCGCTGCATGCACAGGGTCACGAGGCGATCAGCTTCACCGGCGGGCAGATGGGGCTGGTGACGGACTCCGTCTTTTCCAAGGCGCGCATTCAATCGATCAACAAACAGCGGATCTTCGAGCAGCTCGATGCGGGCAAGATCGTGATCGTCGCCGGTTTTCAGGGCGTCACGCCGGACGGTCATTTCACCACCCTCGGCCGCGGCGGGAGCAATGCCACCCTGGTCGCGGTCGGCGCGGTGCTGAAGGCGGACGTTTGCGAAAACTATACGGACGTCGATGGCATCTTTACCGCCGATCCGCGCATCGTGAAAAATGCCCGCAAGATTGACCGCATCAGCTACGATGAGATGCTCGAGCTGTCCGGGCTGGGGGCGTCGGTGCTGCAGACGCGGGCGGTTGAATTTGCCAAGAAGTACAACGTGCCGATCCACGTCCGCAACAGCCAGAACGACAACGAAGGGACCTGGATCGTCGCGGAGACACCCAACATGGAACACATCGTCGTATCCGGCGCCGCGCTCAAGAAGGACCTGATCCGCGTCGCCATCAAGAACGTCCCCGACCGCCCCGGCATCGCCGCCAAGATCTTCGGCGACATCGCCGCCGCCAATATCGTCGTTGATGACATCATCCAGAACGTCCTGGATGACAACACTGCCAACATCAGCTTCACCGTCGAGCATGGCGACCTGCACGACATCAAGCCGGTCGTCGAGCGGCTGACGAAAGAACTCGGGGCCAAAACACAGGCCACCTATCAGGGTGACCTGGCGAAGGTGAGCGTCGTCGGCGTGGGGATGCGCGTCCACACCGGCGTTGCGCAGCGGATGTTCAAGGCGCTGGCCGACGGCAAGGTGAATATTCAGAACATCACTACCAGTGAGATCAAGATTTCCTGCATCATCGACAAGGAAAACGCGCCCAAGGCGCTGCAAATCGTGCATGATGCGTTTGAGTTGGAGAAAGGCGCGTAGAGTTCACCACGGAGGACGGAGAAGAATGTGTACCAGATGAGATTTGACGTCTGAAATCTAAGATTTCAGATTGATTTTCTCATCTCTGGCCAAGAGCGAAAGTCCTCTGACCGCAAGCAGCACGGTATGCCTCGGGCCATCTCAGCCCGTCGTTCCTCACGGACCGCCTCAGAGCAACTGGCGCGGTGGCGATGGCTTCGACGGCTCACCGTGCTTGTGGTGATCGCGCTGGCGGCGACGATCCTGCCCGGCGTTTTCTCGCCGGGCGACGACTGGCGAGTTTTTGACCATCAGCGCGTTCGCGTCGTCCGAGTCCTCGACGGACAAACCTTTCTCGCCCGCCGGACTGATTCCGAACAAGACACGCGTATCGCACTGGTGGGCGCTGCGGCGCCGCAGGGCGCTGAGCACTGGTCCCTCGAGTCGTCGCGCGCTCTGGCGACGCGCATCGCCGGCAAAGACGTCATCCTACGCCTGGAGGCCACGCAGACCCGCACTCCCGACGGCGCGCTGCTGGCCTACGTTTATCCCGATGAGATCACCAATCTGAACCTTGAGTTGGTTCGAGAGGGCAGCGTCTATTCAGAACAGCGCTGGCCGCACTCGCTGCATCACCAGTTCGACCAGGCCGAATCGGAAGCCCGCAAGAAGTCGCGGGGGCTCTGGCGCGGTTTAAGCGACTCGCAGATGCCCGCGTGGCGGCAGCAATGGTTTGCCCATCAGCGCGAGCTGAAGAACCAGAGCCGCTGATCCATTTGCATTTCTCCTGAGCGTGCTCCGCAACCGGGCGGTTTATCCCCCCGCACTCGCCCGGCGGAGCGGGGTCGAATAAGATTCCCCCGCGATGGCCTATAACTTCACGACGATTGAAAAGAAGTGGCAGCAGTACTGGCTGCAGCACAAGTCATTTCGCGCGCTCGACCCCCAGGAAGCGTCCGGCATGCCCAAGGCGTACGTGCTGGACATGTTCCCTTATCCCAGCGGCGCCGGCCTGCACGTCGGCCACCCCGAAGGTTATACCGCTACCGATATCGTCTCGCGTTATCTGCGCATGAAACAATACAACGTCCTGCACCCGATGGGGTGGGACGCGTTTGGGCTCCCGGCTGAGCAGTACGCCATTAAGACCGGCCAGCACCCGCGGATCACGACTGAGCAGAATATCCGCAACTTCCGCCGGCAGATCCAGATGCTCGGCTTGAGTTACGACTGGGACCGTGAAGTCGATACCACCGATCCCGGCTACTACAAGTGGACCCAGTGGATCTTCCTGCAGATCTTCAACAGCTACTTCGACCCGGTGAAGAACAAGGCGGTGCCGATCGCGCACCTGCTGAATGAACTGCAGAATGAAAACTACATCATCGCGCCGGATGGCTCAATCCGCCTGAATCGCACGACCGAGGCGCTGGAAGTGCTCAGCGGCCCGAGCGGCGTCGAGCGCCTGTGGAAAGACCTCTCGCCTGACGAGCAGCGGGATGTGATTGATGGTCAGCGCCTGGCCTATACGGCGGAAGTACCGGTGAACTGGTGCCCGGCGCTGGGGACCGTGCTGGCCAATGAAGAGGTGATCGATGGGCGCAGTGAAGTCGGCGGATTCCCGGTCGAGAAGCGCCCGATGCGGCAGTGGATGCTGCGCATCACTTCATATGCGGACCGCTTGCTGTCGGACCTGGACCTGCTCGACTGGCCGGAATCGCTCAAGGAGATGCAGCGCAACTGGATCGGCAAGAGCGTCGGGGCGGAGGTGGATTTTGAGATCGACCTGGGGCACAGGCCACCCGCGCCTCCGGGAGGGTTTGCGCAGGCTTCTGAACCGCAGGCGCACCCGCTGGGCGCGACGCAGTCTGCCCACGCTGGGAGCTCCGCCCCCGGATCCGATGCCGCGTGGCAGTCGCGATCGGAAGTCTCTGCCGCAGCGATACGATCCGGGTCCGAAGGATTCGGCGTGGAGGGGACTGAAGAGCCCCCCATCGTCACCGTCTTCACCACGCGTCCAGACACGCTCTACGGCGCGACCTACATGGTGCTGGCGCCGGAGCACCCGTTGGTGGATCAGATCACCGCGCCCACGCATCGCGAAACGGTTGAAGCCTATCGCACCATGGTCAGCGCCAAAAGCGAGCGCGATCGGATGGCCGAGACGAAGGAAAAGACCGGCGTCTTCACCGGGGCGTACGCGGTCAATCCAGTTAACCGCGAGCACATCCCCATCTACATCGCGGATTACGTGCTGATGGGCTACGGCACCGGCGCGATCATGGCCGTCCCTGCGCACGATGAGCGAGACTTCGAATTCGCGACAAAGTTCGGCCTGCCGATCCGGGCCGTCGTGCAGCCGGAGGACACGTGGCTGCGGACGCACGCGCCGGCTCAACAGGCCGACAAAGGACTCGTCAACGACTTGCGCAATGCCTATGCGCGGGATGCTGGAGCCTTTCGCGAGGCCTTTACCGGCAACGGTGTCGCGATCAACTCCGGATCGCTCAACGGCCTGGCAACGCCGGAGGCCAAGGAGAAGATCACGTCGATCCTCGACGAGGCGGGCACCGGGCATCGCTCGGTCAACTACAAGCTGCGCGATTGGCTGTTCAGCCGGCAGCGTTACTGGGGCGAGCCGTTTCCGATCGTGCTAGATGATCAGAACAACGCGTACGCGCTTCCGGAGCAGGAACTCCCGCTGATCGCGCCGGAGCTGGAAGATTTCAAGCCCACCGGCACCCCCGAGCCGCCCCTGAGCAAAGCCAGGCAGTGGCTCCGTTACGAGCGCGACGGCAAGGTCTATACGCGCGAAACCAACACGATGCCGCAGTGGGCCGGCTCCTGCTGGTATTACCTGCGCTACATCGATCCGCACAACGAGCAGCGCTTCGTCGATCCGCAGAAAGAAAAGTACTGGATGCCGGTGGACCTGTACGTCGGCGGCGTCGAGCACGCGGTGCTTCACCTGCTGTATTCGCGCTTCTGGCATAAGGTGCTCTTCGACCTCGGCCACGTCTCGACGCCAGAGCCGTTCCAGCGCTTGGTCAATCAGGGACTGATCCTGGGCGAGATGGAATTCAACGCCTTCCAACCCCCCGACGGCTCATACATCAGCGCCGCGGAGCTGCAGAATATCCGCGAAGAAGTCCTGACCGAAGGACCGCGCCTGGTCGGCGAACACAAACAGACCCGGCAGACGGTCGTCGCGAATCGCATCGACGCCGACCTGGTGGAGAAAAAAGGCGATCGTTACGTCCTGAGGGCCAACCCAGCCATCGTGGTGGATGCCCGCGCGTTCAAGATGAGCAAGAGCCGCGGCAACGTCGTCAATCCCGACGAGATCGTTCGCGACTACGGCGCCGATACCTTCCGCCTGTATGAGATGTACATGGGTCCCCTGGAGGCACAGAAGCCCTGGAATACCCGCGACATCGTCGGCATGAGTCGCTTCCTGAACGGCGTCTGGCGCAATCTCGTTGGCGATGAGGAAGCAGGAAAAACGGCAAAGATCGAAGATACGGTGATCCCCGATGCTCTGGATCGGACGATGCACCGCACGATCAGGAAGGTCGGTGACGATATCGCGGCGCTGCGCTTCAATACCGCAATCGCTGAGCTGATCAAGTTGAATAACGAAATGAATCGCCTGGAGGCGATCCCACGGAAGCTGGCAGAAGATTTCACCCTCATGCTGGCGCCCTTTGCGCCGCACCTGGCGGAGGAGATCTGGCACAGGCTGGGGCATCAGCAGAGCCTCGCGCGGCACCCCTGGCCGAAGTTCGATGAATCGAAGCTGGTTGAGACAACGATCGAGATCCCGGTACAGGTGAACGGGAAGCTCCGCGGCAAGGCACAAGTCCCTGCCGACGCTTCAAAAGAGGTGGTCATCGACGCGGCGCGGATCGCTGAAGGCGTTCCCGCCTGGCTCGGGGGCAAGCGGATCGTGAAGGAGATCTACGTCCCGGGGAAACTCGTCAACTTTGTGGTGGCGTGATGGGCGTCGAAATCGAAGCGAAGATGAAGGTGACGGAGTTCGAGCCCCTGCGCCGTCGGCTGCGCGAGCAAGGCGCTCTCCCGCTCGGTCGCACGTTGGAGACGAACATTTTCTTCGATACGGAAGATGCCAGGTTGAAGGCCGCTGATTCGGGGCTGCGGGTTCGAACGAACCGCGATATCGGCTCGGGCTCCGAGTCCTATGTGATCACCTACAAGGGCCCCGTTGCCCCCGGAGCGCTCAAGAGCCGCGAAGAGATTGAACTGACGGTGGATAATCCGAGCCGCACAGCCGAGCTTTTTGCGAAGTTGGGATTTCTGAAGCGCCTCTCCTTCCAGAAACGCAGAGAAACCTGGAAGCTCGGCCAGTGCAAAGTGGAACTGGACGAGGTGCCGCACATGGGGCTCTTCGTCGAAGTCGAGGGGCCGGACGAGCGCCAGGTACTGGAGATCCGCAACCAGCTAGGGCTGGACAATGAGCCGATGATCAAAACCGGCTACGCGTCCATGCTCTTGAAATACCTCCGCGAGAATGACATGACCTCTAAGGATGTGACGTTCGCGGCTGAATAGTACGGCGTTCAGGTTAAATGGGTGGCGTTTCATCGAATCCTGGCTCGTTGCAAGTCACCATCTTTGGTTGGACGGCGTAGCCCACCCTACCACTCATCGCTACGCGTGAATCGCCTTTTCGGCGATTTCCTTCCATTCTCCCGCAACATGCAGCCGGCGGAACATGAGCTGCCGATTCAGTGCGGCACTCATGGGAGAGATCTGCCCGAATGGCGTCAGCCGACCGTGGGCGTCGCACACCAGGATCTCCTTGGCCGCCCCGTCGGATTCCGGCGAGTAGCTTTCATAAGGCGTGTCCGCGGGTTCGTCGTAGAACAAGTCGTACGTAGGGTCCGCGCCCGCGGCCGTCACGGCCTGCTCCGCGCGCTTCACCGAGGGCTGTGCTTCATCGGCCGAGCAATGTGAAAGTTCGATCGTCTTGTACAGCTTGCGGAACAGCAGTCCGTGGCAGAGCCGTGCCAGCGGCGCATCGTCGCCCGTCGCCCAGAGCTTGAATCCCTGCTGCACGGTTACGTCATCCAGGTCCGTGAACTCGCGCACGGTCATCCGCTGCCCGAGCAGCGCCTTGAACAAGACATTCTCCCTCGGCGGCCCTTTCCAGCACAGTGGGATCCGAAGCTTGGAATTCACGTGACTTGAAGTCGCGG